>Ga0233426_10000009_pt1 | contig 220928 bp, 311 predicted proteins | sample SI_118_April2016_6_FD_179875 | JGI IMG/M metagenome (GOLD analysis project Ga0233426, IMG submission 179875) | Seawater microbial communities from Saanich Inlet, British Columbia, Canada - SI_118_April2016_10_MG | ecosystem: Environmental > Aquatic > Marine > Inlet | place: Canada: British...
AAAAACTGGGTTCATCAAAAATCATCAAAGGCGACGGCTTTTCGGTTGACCGAGACATGAATGCCGCCCGAAATATATTAATTAAACAGTTAACAAGGTAGCTTGAACCTTAATCATAACAGCAAATATTGCGTTTGTTGCGATTTTAATCAAGAGTGATCTGATTTTACTTGTTCTATGGCTTGAAGGTGTTGTTGGGTAACCCATGAGGAAAACGCCTCGAACTCCGCCATGTTCAGGCGGCGATCTTTCGCGACAATTCTATCGAGGTGTGATTGGATCTCCGGGAATTCATTCCGCCACTCATTGACTTGTTGACAATGAACGCTGGGCATTTCCTCGAGGGAGCTATCCCCTTTCTTACACGCAGTTATTTTTTCGTTTATGCCTTCTCGTTGAACAGCAATACACGAAAGCAATACGCATGACGTAATAAGCACCGCAATAACAATCACATAGTACTGTGGCTATCCTGTATATCTAGAGATATTTTCGGCAAATGGGTAGTTGTTCAATATATATACAACATCTCGACCCAAAACATAAAAAAACAAGCTCGTCACGGCTAAGCTCAACACCAAGTAGACCATCGCATTGAGCTGTTCGGATTGTTTTAAAACTCTCAACTGTTGAGTATTTGTTTCTTTTTGGTGTTTGATTTCTTCAGAAGATAGTGGTTCATTGAACATGGCAATTCCCAGCATTGACGTGGAGGTTGTTTTCTTCAATATAACACGGCAACACAATGAAACAAGCAGCTTTACTGTAAATGGTCGATAAGATCTGGCGCAAATATTGCTTTGTTTTAGCAACCCCTGTATATCAGGACACTTAAACTTTCACAAGGAAGTATCTAATGAAACTTAAAAAAATCGCTTTATTAAGCACCCTGTCTTTAATGTTTGCCGCATCTTTCAATGTTAACGCAGAATTTATCGGCGACCTTAGCCCCGAGGGCACACTTTTTACATATGGTGCAAACACCAACGTTAACGGCATTATTTCAGATGGCGGCGGTAATCAGCATACTGTTTACACAGCCGTTGATGCAACGAACAGAACGCTAGTCTCCCTGTCTGGTGATGGCTTCCTCCCTATCATTAAAGTGATGGCTTCTGGCAACTCTTATGTAAGAGCAATGGGGTTCCAAACGTACACTTATCAAGGTGCGTTTGCTCGTGACATCACACTTGACGTCAATTTACACGGCAGCATCACGGGCGGTAGTGATGATTTAGGTGCCCGTATTGGTGTCTTGTATGCGAACGAGGTGGAATTTGCTGGCGATATTTCTTGGGGAACTAACTTTTACGAATACGGTGCAATTAGCTCTTACGGCGGAATTGCGGACACTGCGTATCTTTACACATCAGCCGTTGGCGCAGATCAAAACCTTACGGGCTCGGTAACTTTCACGATGACACCAGGGGAATCATTTGTAGTTTACGCCGGAATTGAAGCCGATTCGAACGGTGGTTCAATTAATGCGTGGAATACACTTACTATGGATTTTGATGACGCCACTGGTGTAGAAGCCGCCGCTCATGCTGTTGCTAACGTATCAGCCCCGGTGAGCATTGCCGCGCTCGGGTTAGCCTTTGCGGGTTTCGGGCTTCGTCGCAAGCAAAAAGTAACGGATGCATAGTTTGAGACATTTCTAACAAACACGGCCGCATTTTCTTCAACTCGTTTGCGGCCGTACTCCCCTGAAAATGTAAAAAAAATGAACAGGTTCTTTTTCTTTCACATAAAACTGTAAAATTTATTGTTTTTATCCAGCGAGGATAATCAGCCTTACCAAAAATGGCATTACGCCATTGTTCCATGTGGCTCACGAAACTCACGTCTTCGTTTTTTACCTTTCGACTGACCGTGCTCTTGCCGACTCTGGTAGTTCCATAATGAACAAAATCACATAAGAGCTCTTGTTTTTACTCAAGTTATCGAGTACCATCCTCTACCCATTCAACAATCGGCATGACCAAACTCATACCGCGTAAAAAAGGATCTCGCATGGCGTTTCTTTCAAACCCATTACATTGGGCCAGTGTCGGCATTATCTTAGTGCTGGCTGAGCTCATTCTACCGGGAGGGATCGTTATCTTTCTTGGACTAGGGGCTTTGATCGTCGCGTTTGTGCTAACCGCCGGCCTTACGGATAATTGGATGTACGCATTAACTCTTTGGTTCATTATCACACCGGTTTTGTGGTTTATGTTCAGAGGCGTTACGCGTCGCTTGTTTGGTGGGGACATAACCGTTGCCAACACTGATCAAGATATTGATAACTTCGGCACGATTGTAACCGTCACGCAAACGATTGGCCCCGGACAATCCCAAGGGAGAGTGACTTTCCTTGGGGCTGGTTGGGATGCCGTTGGTGATGGCAGTGAAATACCGGCCGGTAGCAAGGTCTCTTTAGTGAGTCGAGACAACACCGTATTAACCGTAAACCTCATTTAAAAAACAACTTAAGGAAATTATATGCTCGTATTAACCTGTATTGCTCTTGTTGCGCTCTTTGTGTTAAGCAAACTTATGCTTATCATCCCCATGGCGGAGGTCTGTGTCATTGAACGCCTCGGCAAGTTCAGAGTCGTTTTAAAACCGGGTTTCCATTTATTAATCCCCTTCCTTGACAGGGTTGCTTATCGTCATGAAACGCGAGAAGAGCCATTGGATATCCCTTCACAAAGTTGCATCTCACAAGACAATACGCAAATTGATGTTGATGGGCTTATTTATATCCAAGTGATGGACGGACACAAGGCCAGTTACGGCATTGAGAATTATAAACGCGCGTGTATCAACCTGGCACAAACTACCATGCGCTCTGAGATCGGTAAGTTATCATTAGGAAAAACGTTTTCCGAACGTGATCAGTTGAATGAAATCATCGTCAAAGAAATCGATAAAGCGTCTCAGCCTTGGGGGATCAAAGTGCTCCGTTACGAGGTTAAGAACATCACCCCATCACTTGGTGTGATCAACACGCTTGAAAAACAAATGGAAGCTGAACGTAACAAGCGAGCAAAAATAACCCTCGCGGAAGCCGAAAAAGAAGCAACCATCAACTTATCGGTCGGCGAGCGCCAAGCCAAAATAAATATCTCCGAAGGTGAAAAACAACAGCGAATCAATGAAGCCAAGGGTCGGGGTAAAGAGATCACCATTCTTGCCGAAGCAACCGCAAAAGGAATGGAATTGGTCGGCACCGCTCTTGAAGAGCCAGGTGGTGACGATGCGATGCGTTTACGCCTACTTTCAAGTTTCATTGATCAAACGGGCGAAGTGTTGGGTAATGCCAAAATCACCATCATGCCCGCAGAAATGACCAACGTTACCGCCTTGTTCAAAGGTCTGGATCAGATCAGCCAACCACTAACCGGAGCATCAAAATAATGGATGAACGTAACCCACTAGAAGTATTAATGAGTAATTTCTCTGGCGTGGATGTCGGCGATATCTTTGTCATGGCCGTATGGGGTCTACTCTTCCTGATCTTTATCGTAAAGCTGATCAAATCGATCCAGTTAGTACCGACTAAATCGGCAAGCATCGTTGAGCGATTAGGTAAATACAGCGGCACCTTAGAAGCAGGGTTCCACGTTTTGATCCCTTTCATTGACCGAGTGGCTTTTGTGCAAGATCTCAAAGAAGAGACCATCAATGTTCCGCCTCAGGGCTGTTTTTCTAAAGACGAAGTGAATGTAGAAGTTGATGGCGTCATTTATTTGGAAGTCACCGATCCGGTTAAAGCAAGCTATGGTGTCACTGACTACCGATTTGCGGCAATACAATTGGCACAAACGACCATTCGGTCGGTGATCGGCACATTAACGCTCGATAAAACGTTTGAAGAGCGAGAGGTGATCAGCGCTAAAGTGGTTGAGGTACTGGATGAAGCCGGGCAGACTTGGGGCGTTCGCGTATTACGATACGAAGTGAAAAACATCACGCCACCGGAAACAGTTAAAAAAGCCATGGAAATGCAGGTCAATGCTGAGCGTGAAAAGCGCGCTATTCTTGCACGAAGCGAAGGCACCAAACAGGAGCAAATAAACGCTTCTCAAGGGGTGAGCAGTGAAATGATCAATATTTCCGAGGGCGAAATGCAATCGAGAATAAATTCGGCTCAAGGTAAAGCGTCTGAGATAATAACCATTGCAGAAGCAACTGCAGAATCCTTAACAAAACTGGCGAAAGCGGTCTCGGGAAAAGGGGGAAAAAAAGCCCTTGAGCTTCAGTTGAGCGAACGATACCTTAAACAAATCGATGGCCTCAAAGACAAGGAGAGTTCGGTCTTTATCCCTGCGAATATCCTTGATTACGATAGTTGGATGGCGAATGTTGGTTTAAACCTAAGCAATCCTTAACATACGTTTAAAGTAGGGTTCTAAAAGAAAAAGCACAACCAATGGTTGTGCTTTTTCTTTTGCTTATAAAACAAGGATCACCGGCCTTAAAATCGCCGAGTACCTAAGGTAGAAGGTAATGTTATCGTAACATACTCACATCATGCTGATGCAAGGCGTCAAACTTTGATAAAACAGGAGCTATCGCATCATGGAACGCTCCTACAAGACGTTGGTTCCTCGAACTTTCAATCGCGAGCATAGGGTACGGCATTATGTTCGTGATCCACTGCGCCCGACTTTGGCTGTCGATCATGCTATCATAATCAGCGCGCCACTTTAGATCTTCACCAAAAGAAAGCGTGATTGATTTTAGCTCCTGGCAAAGCGGCTTTACTTCTGGGCGATTTTCATTTGGGCAGAGATCCGCTTTGGAAATGTCTCCTTGTTCATACGCGAGCCAGATCTCTCTAGGCATATCACCAAAGTACGTGGCATTCATTACAAAATCAGCATTATAACCGAGTGTTAGGAGGACATAGGCGCACAAACCAAAAGTTGCGAGTTCTTTTTTTAATCGTTTTTTGGGTTTTTCGACGGGTGAGCTAGTAGACATAGATTTCCTTTTACGATGAACTTCATATGGATAAACACCATATCATAAAATACGAACGAAGAGACTGTTTTAAGCCACAAAATAACCCCCCCACAAAGGTGTGCGTGATAATGGGAAAAGGCCCGCAATATACACCACAGAACTCCAGGGATGCCTCAACCTCTCAGGCAGAGTGGGTAACAACAGGCATCGGCATTATTCTTGATATCTACCCGATGAATGGGCAGGGAACACATAACCTTTTTTTATCGAAGCCTCTTTTATCGAGCGAACCAACTTATCCCCAAACGTGTCTTTTTTAGAAGCACCTTGTTGGTAGATGTATTGCTCTCTCTTGAGGTTAAGAGACGCGATATTTTTTTCAATGCGAACGCGTTCTTTCGAAAGACTGGCGATCGTCTCACGCACCTCCTCATCAGACATCCCGTGAAACGCTGTTTCTTTCTTAGCGGCATCAACAATATCACGTTGTTTTTCGGCGCTACCGGAAGCCTTAAAGGATGAGACAACATCCCATGAACTCGCATCATAGTTTACGGAAGCTTTTGAGAGTGTCCTTTTGGTTAGTTGTGTCCGTGATGAGCTGGCATTAAGCGCATCAACAGACTCTTGCATTGCTTTCTTTTCATCGCCATAAACACCGTGACCAATGTAGGTTTTGTTTAATTTCTTCCCGAGAGTATTGATCCGCTCATCGTAAGGGGTAGCTATATGCACCATCTGCTCGTCTTGGTTTATGTTGAGGTAAACACCGCCACCACGTTTGGCACCATCGCGCCACTTTAAGTTGATCCCTTTCTGCTTGTCACCGCAGAAAACGGTATTGATCATGATATTGTTTTTAACCGCTTGTTTAATCGCGTAGGCGTAGCTTACCGCCTCTCCTTGAGCGAACGATTCATTACCCGCAATAACGATAAATTTCAAATCGTCTTCGTGTGGGCTCCAAGCAAGCTCATCCACCGCCTGGTGGATCGCTTGTCCGGCGTACTCATCACCACCGTTAGTCTTTAAATTAAACAGGTTTAACGAAAGCGCATCGAGATCTTGAGTTAGCGGCATAATCTGTCGAATATAACCGGAGGAAGCGGCTAAAGAGCGCTTACCGTATTCAATCAAGGACACTTCTATAAAGACCGGCGTGTCGTTTTTATTCGCCTTGGCTGTTTCATTGATGATATCCCACAATTGATTTTTAGCTTGGCTTATTAGCCCATCCATACTATTACTGGTGTCGATCAGTACCGCGATTTGAATGGTGGGGCCTTTTCGTAGAAATACCGGTTTATTCGTCGACACTACCGTCTCCTTTGATAGCACCTCGGGAAGTTTTAAGGGGCTTTTCGTGGCTACCATGGTGCGTCCATATACTTGACTTGAGAAGGCGCTAATTATCGCCGCGACTAGGATAAACGTTTTAGTCTTCATCGTAAATAAGCCTCTATGATCTAATTAAAGCGCTATTGTAGCATAAAGCAAAGAGTTTTCATGAGAACGAGTAAATTGCGGCACAAAAAAAGCCACCCTCAGGTGACTTTACAAGACAACTATTAAGGTAGCTAATTATTTCTGTTTGCGGCGCAAACCAAAAGCCATCATTGCTAACCCACCTAAAGCAAACGTGACTGGCACATCGGCAACGGGCGCATTGGGATTGTTTGCATTGAGCGACGGATCGTTAATACTTGATAAGGTAACGCCCCCATCGTTGACTAAAAATACGCCTTTCGTACCGTGTCGGTAAGAAAGAGCATCTGATTGATTGATATTAGTGTAAACGTAAGAGCCATTTCTAACCCCAGACATCAAGACTGTATTACCACCAAGTGTCGCTTTAGTGTCATTAAAAACCAGCCCGTACGATCGTTCAGCATTGTAAGTGTAACCAAAAAAACTACCAAACAACCCATTAACGGGCGAAAAACCATTAGTGTTCATCATAACAGCGACTTCATTGCGTGTAGGTAGTCTCCACCCTTCGTAGTTAGTATCTAACAGCCCTTGCACAGTAAGAATCGATAAGTTCCAAGTTTGGGTTAAGTCGAGCCACTCAATACCTGTTTCCGAGTCGAGGGTGGCCAGTGAATCTCCAGTGGTTTTCCAATCCGTCGATATAAGTTCCGCATTCGCCGACAATGAGGCTAATGATATCGCTGATATGGCAAATAATTTCGTTAACAGTTTCATAGCTTTGTTTTCCATTTTTATTGGTGTTATCGTTGAGGTTGAGATTAATAACACTAATAAAGCAAGTAGTGTGCCATGAGTATTCATAAATAAAGATAACTTTAAAGAATGCATTTACCCCTGCACTGTAAAGTAATTGGACAATAAGAACTCGCGCAATAAAAAAAACGTAAAAAAAACCGACAAAAAAAAGCCCCATGTAAATAATTACTGAGTCCTATATTTCGACATAAGAAAATTAGTTGTGGTTATTATGCTCGCAGATTAATAGCATCCAGGCACTCTGAATGTATTCCGTTGAGTTTACGCCAACAATCGATGTAATACACTGACATAGTAAAACTTAACAAGCTAAAACTAGCAGTAAGCCAAGTGAGGAAAAACACCGTCTCGTTACCTAACGTTACGAAATATATAACGATGAACACAAAAAACATCAACAATGACATGGTAGCACCCATGACAGCGCGACCGGAAATAGTTCTAACACTGGGCAACCTTGTTCGCAAAACTTCCAAGGGGGTTTCTTCCGACCATTGCTCATCGTCTATATCTGAGCCCAGGATCAAGATCCCTGGGCTTTCTTTGATAAAACCCAGTGCAATATACAGGTAAGTCAATATTGAATCGACTAATGATGACCACAAATATTGCAAATGTCGGGACATAACGGTCTCTTTTTGATTTATTTAGGTAAGCAATGCGGCTGTTAACACCCACTACGTGTGTTCAGATTGTTACGTCACATGTTCTCGAGAGTCCAAGATAGATTTTACCGCTCCTAAAACAATGATCAAGCCTGATCATTGGCACGAGACAAGCAGTGCTTCTCGCTCGGTTGACGATTGTTAGGTAATACACACGTAATATCTCAACTCGGCGGGGATAACCCGTGAGAGGATTGTTTGCGCAACGCATGTAAAACTGCAAGTTTCCGTGGTTTTCTCACAACACCGCTCCAATACGACCACATGTGCACGCCAGCTCTCCTTGCAGGAAGCTGAGTGGTATTATAGTCGCGACGATTGGGTCGCTCTGAAAAATAGCGTTAAATTGCCTGCCGGTAATACCAAAGCGAACAAGGTACGCATTTTTAACGTCTTCCGGCTTTATGCCTTAAATAATCGTTTCAGCGTACAGTGTACGCTCAACTTTCCCTGCCAAACGCGCAAAAGCATCAAACAACATTGCTTGATGATCACTGAGTATTAATCGGGTTTGGAAAGTACGTTTCATGACGTCATCTTAGCGACAAGCGTCTGTTTTGGCAAGTAATTTGTTTTTGTGCGAGCGAGAATCGCCTTGTTCTCACCCGACTAATATACCCAGAGGCTTAGATAAGCACACTTCTATATTCGTCTCTTTGTCATGATCTAAAACAAACTGTTGGCACGTTTTTGTTTTTGAAAAGCCAAAAGCCACCTCATTTTCATAGCGTTTGTCGGCGGCAAAAACGGGAGAAACTGTCCCACCATCGATAGCGTAAGGCGTGCCTTTTTCGACATAGGTATGGGCGTAGTCAAGATCAAGAAGAATACCGACCTCTGTTTCTTTCAATAGCATGTGAATGGATAGCCCAACATCAACACCTTCTCCGAAGTGTCTTACACTCGGCTTGATGTTGAACAATGAACCCAACCAACTCACGTCAGGCGTAAACACTGATTTAACCAATGAACCGGTCGACACCGTCGAAAGTTTTCCAACCTCAACGCCAATGGAATAAGCATGCTCAACGATATTATCCTTGGAGGTCACCGTCATTTCAACATTATATTGCCCGGGGAGAACGTCAGCATCATTAAAGACGGGGATGTCGGCAAATGAGACGAAAGATACAAGCGACAGGATGGCAAATGGTATGATTTTTTTCATTACGTACATAGAAATCTCCGTGGGTAACTAACTATTTAATTTAAAGAAGTAGCTTAACGCATTGCTTTTGACTTTACCAGAACTTTTCGTACAAGGACAAATAAACCCCGTTACGTTCGAGAGGGTTTTATTGGCATACGAATCGGCAAAACTCCAGCTTTGTTCTACGTTTTTTTTGCAATAACCGTGATTAATATTTCAAATTCTTGAGCTGTGTGTACACACCACTATCGGTATGGTTTGCACTAATCACCTTCGGTGTTTCCATTTGTGTGACGGAATGGACTGTCGCATGATTGTCCGCTATCCATTTTAACACCTTAAGATTAAGCTTATCGAGCTCTTTTGAGCTACCAGAAAAAATATTAATTAACATAACAAAACCCCAGCGATGTTGGCTGGGGCAAATACAAATTGCTACTCATGGGTATTCAAACGCTTCGTAACACAGCCAATACATAATATCGTACTAAAAAATTACTTGTTAGCGCGACGACGAAACCCCATCGCCATGAGCCCCATAGCCATGATTGATGCACCAAAAACAGGCACCACGGCCGCTCCGCCACCGCTACCACCATTAACGGCGCTGGAGTCATAGACAAAGCTATCTACATTATCGACTTCAATTTCGATAGAAATAGATGCCAGCAGGTAACTAAACGTACTTGGATCGCTATCAATGTAAAAACCCGCGCTACCATCGAGAAGCTGAGAAATATCGTTGGCATCATTAAAGGCGAGTGAAGCATTGAACAAACCGCCAAATCCGTAGGTTCTTGTTGCTTCTGTCACTGATGTCATGTACCGAACATCTTTGTTAGAGTCATAGCCTGTAGGCCCCGTCGTTACATTTCTAATATTTGTGTACTCTTCGATTGCGTTAGATGCGTAACTCTGAGAATTACCCAGTATAGAAAGTGTACCACTATCAGTGTCGTTAAATCTCTGGTAGGTATATAATTTATTTGTGGTTACAATCAACCCACAATCCATCTCCCCGGTACCCAAACAGTCATTCGCGTTACTGTCGTCGACCGTCACCCCTTCTTCCGTCAGGATAGCGGACAGGTTGTTAAAGTTACGGTCACCGTTAAAATTAAACGTAAAGGAGATTCCCTGTACCGAGGGAGTGGTCAGCCCCTCTAGCATTTTGTTTGTATAAGATACAAACGTACCTTCATTATTGTAATTAACCAACTCACTTTGCTGTGAGTTTCTAATAAAATCACCACTAATAACACCTGCTTGTGCCGATGCTGAGGCCAATAATGTGACAAGTAGTGGGAGACGTAGTTTTTTAGAAAAAAGCATTAGCAAAACCCCATAAAACCTTCCAATCATTGAATGTATTTACTGGTAACGCGATGGAAGAGTGAACGTTACCACTTGTTTTTTAGCAACTTCTATGCCATCAGTTGCGCATTTTGCCATGACCTCGACAGAACAAATGTTGACTGTTCTTCTTTAACCCACTATGCTAATGACTTCATTGGCATATCACTCACATTATGTATTCCGCGTATCATACACACTGGCAAATAAAAACGGGTTTGCTTTTTCGAGGTTCGACAAGTTATGTATTGTGTTTTTCAAAACAAAAAATCTGAAGAAAAAGTGTTACCCGAAGAGAGGGCGGCCAGGATCGTGGCGCAAATGGAGAAGGATATTAAGAAAGAAGAAGAAAACAAAGCCTTAATTAAAAGGGGTGCTATCCTCAATGACAACCACTTAAAGCTTATCGCCAACGTCTCATCGCCACGAATAAACCAAACATGACTATTGAGTATAACGGAACGTCTTAGTTCATTCCCAAAAATCGATTAACCAAAAATATAAGAAATGGCATTCACCACCGCTGTACCCAAGGCAAACGAGAGGGAAACCATCAAGAATACTTGTTTCATTATTTTATCCTCCCCCTGACTCTCGACTTCATTTATACGTGTTTCGTGAGAGATCTCGGCACCATCCACATAAAAGTGGCCACCTCTAAAAACGACCTCTTTTCCCTCTACTGTGATGACAGACTCAAACGCTGAACTCATAACAACCTCCATGATTTTTAATTTGATGCGGATGAATATAAAAACACACTCTAAACCACTTCACTTACCACTTATCTCCACGGCATCAATAAACCTCTGGGTGGCGTGGAGGATAACGTTAATTTATTAGGTTTTATCGTCACCAATAATCATCTTGAGATCCGGAGCACCAATGTTTCCGACACCCCAAGCATCCACGCCATTAATAAAGACCCCGCGCACGCACAACAATTTACCTTTTAAGACTTTAGACTAAAATACCACGCGTGAGCACTTTCTACATCGACGCGTTTATAAGACGATACACCGGATAGAAAACGAAAACTGTCCACGTTACCGATCCGAGCGACATCGACTAAGTACCCGTCACCATCAAAGAACAACTGACTGATCTCCTGTTTGACGTTCGTGATATTACTGGCACCAAGAGATACCAGTTTAGCGGCACCCATTGGGAATAATGGACTATCTTTAACGATACTGCAAAGCTCCTTTGATTTCACCTTGTACCATTGGGATAATAAGGCAGAATCAATGTTGCGTTGTATCTCCACGATACCTAGTCCAGAGTCTTTATTGCACTGCACTCGTTTTACCACCCCAGAATTCGCGTATTCAGACTCAATTGCGGATGCACTCGAACAAAAACCAACCAGTAACAGGCTCAATATTATCGAACTATATTTCATGACAAATCCTCTTTTTTATTTATGTTAAATGTTAAATTGTTTTATTTCAATATTAGCGTCACTACCGAACACGTTGTGCCTTATGATGTAGACACCGCGTTAGCCGCTTTAAATGCCTGTATCTCTTGGTAATACTCTGAGCTGGACGGGAATCCATCCAAGTAATCATCCGGGACAATGCCCCATCCGCCGGTAAAGGTAAATACTTCTACCGGAGTAGGGGTCTTTCTTCCACCGCCAAAACTTCCGGTAGCAAAAAAGCGAACATGATGTTGAATGTCTTCTGGGCAAAGATGAATATCTTCCCCTGCCGTTGGATAGAAGGTAATACCCTTTTCTGCTTCCATTTTATCTTTCCTGTTCATTTTGCTGAGTGAATTCCGCGATGGCCTGAGCTATTACCTTGCGTTTAAAAGTCGGTCGCGTCTGTCTGTGCTATTTATTGTCATCAACACCAACGATCAACTATAGCGCGTAATGAGCAATGAGCATTAATAGCAGGGTGAAGGCTACCTCATTTGTTGATCATGACATCCCGAAAAAAAAAATCAAATAACGTCGTTAACATAACACAACATACACGTAATTCAAAGTGACAAATGGTTTAATTTTCAATCGTTCACAAACGAGGCGGATATTTTTTCTTCGGACTAAAAAAGTGTAAAGAAAGCTCTGTGGCGCTTTTTCGACGAACTCAGGGTTTTAGAACGTAAAAACCCTGTCTTTTTCAAGGCAGGGTTCTCTCTTTACTTTTCTTGGCTATCTTACGATCAACATAAGCTCACCCTATGCGTTAAACGAGGCCATCCACTGCTTCTTTACCTTGCGGGATTTCCAGCTACGCTCATGATAGGCGTGGATATCATCATAAGCATTGGCTAAGCCTCGAAAATTACGCGCACCTCTTACACAAGGTGCTCGTTCATCAACGGTCGCCATCGCTATCTGGCGCTTTTCATTGGTGGTTTTCGGCGAGCGATACCACGACGTATCAATAATGTGTAACGGGCTGTGGCGGTACTTGCGGATGTGCTCGTAATAGCCCATCGCACGGTGTATCGGCAAAACCCCTCGGTTGTCCGGGTGGCACTTTCTGACATGACGCGAATAAAAACACGACGGTGACAAAGAACGACAGCGATGTAGCTCGATTTGCTCACGTAACCAGTCCGGATCAAGCACGTCGCCAAAATCGTTACGTAACGCGATCGTGTATCCCAACTGATGTCCGTCATGACGCTCACGAACTTCTTTTACGCCCCAACCTCTCCCGTAGATACTCTTGCGGGTAAAGTCGTTAAGGTAAGTTACTACTTCACAGTCATGATCACCCGCTGCAACATAGCTTGCTCGGCATCGGTGACAAAACGCGTGGGGTTTGGTGTCTATTTTGACAAAGTATTCACGGTTATTTAGCCAATCTGTTAAGTTGGCGTAAGTGACCATGATGTTGTTGGCACGGTATTCATATACAGCGCGGTTGGCTGTATGATTGTTGTTTAGCTGCATGATATTCTCCTAAAATATACTTAGAAAAACGTCATCGCACCTCTTGTTAAAAAATGGATCATGGTTTGCTCCAAAAAAGCGTTAAAAATCTATGGCCAAATAATAACAGATTAACAATTTTTGTCAACCCCATAGTGCTGTTTTTTTAATAAATCCATGTGTATATTAACGTAAAAGCGTTGAGATCGCTAAAAGCGTTTTATCCACTTCACCGGTGGTGTTGTATAACCAAGGGCTGATCCGCAACGTACCTGAAAGCCCGAGTGACTGATGCAACGGTTGAGCACAATGATAGCCTGCCCGCACACAGATCCCATGGTGTTCACTTAACAAGCGCGCGATCACATGAGGATCATTACCCTTGAGGTGGATACTGATCGGCCCTGGCGCATTTCGTGGGCCGAGTACGGCCTTATCACCAAAGATATCTATCGCTAACGCTCGGGTGTATTGGGTTAACTGTATGGTCTGTTGATGAACTGTCTCCATCCCGATCGTCATCAACCATTTAGCGGCGACGCCTAACCCAACGACACTTTCTATCGCCGGGGTGCCCGCTTCAAAACGCCAAGGCACTGGTTTAAAACTCACTTCACCCTCGGTGATTTGATCAACCATTGCACCCCCGAAAAATAGTGGCGGCATCGCATTGAGGTGTTCTGGTTTACCATACAATACGCCCACCCCCGACGGACCACCGATCTTGTGGCTACTAAATACCAAGAAGTCAACATCGAGTCTAATCACATCCAACGGTTGGTGCGGGGCGGATTGTGCCGCATCTAAAAGCACTTTGGCGCCATATTGACGTGCAAGACGAACTACCCCTTTAACATCAATTTCTGCGCCGGTAACGTTGGAAATGTGCGACAGGGCGATCAGGGCGCTGGGTGTTTTTTGAAGCTTGTCCTCTAGCGCCATCATATCTAACGACAGATCGGGCATTAAGGGCAACCTGAACGCGCCTACCCATGGCAAATCGTTGGAGTGATGCTCTGCCAAACTGATCAATACGCCGCCTTGGCGAGGGAATTGGCGCGCCACCAGGTTGATGCATTCCGTGGTGTTTCTTAATAAGACCACGTGTTCTGGGGCTCCGCCAATAAAACGGGCAATATGTGCCCTAGCTTCCTCAAAACGATCGGTGGCCTCATCACCGAGAAAGTGAACGCCTCGGTGGATGTTTGCGGTGCAAGTGCCGAGGATCTCATTAACGGCCGTGATCACCGGTTGCGGCTTTAACGCCGTGGCGGCACTGTCCAAATAAATCAAAGGGCGTTCGTTTTGCTGATAATGTGACAATAAGGGAAAGTGAGCTCGCAAATCAACACTGACACAAGGATCCCCTTCTGTAATGGTAACTGCTGACGTTGATGCTTTATCACTCGCCGGCTTAACGACTTGTTTAAAGCTCAGGTATTTCCCACTGGACTCATCAGGGATAAAGGGCTCTACCCGAACCTCAACGATCGTGCCTTTACCGAGGCGGGTTTGCAAGCGATCGCGAAGGGCGTTGGTGTCAGCGTGCTGTCGTTGACTGACACTCAAACGAAAAACCGTGTCCGTACATTGATGCAAACAAAAATTAACAATATTATCGTCGGCTAAAACAAGGTTCTGTAAAGCTCTGGCCTGCAGAGGTGACTGCTCAGGCAACGTGCATTGCTCTGCTACGCGCCCCACGAGAAGGAGAGTGCGTTCACCCCCCGTTTCTTGTTGCCACTTAGCGAGATCTCCCACGACATAACGAATGATCGGCATCGCATGATTGTTCAGATCGGTGATCACGACTCGCCCCACAACATCGAGCGTCTCAATCTTCTCTTCCTGCTCGTCCAACAGTTCGACAATAACATCATCTTGGTAAACAGCGATCCCTTGTTGGCCATGCTGACTCGCCCCAACACTGCCAAATTCCCCCGTGCCATATAAATTGACAAAGTCAACATCGAGCGCGTCACAGCTCCGCTTGACCAAAGTGTCGCCTGCGAGCCCACCATAGGGTAAGATCACTTGAAGATCGGGAAGGGCGATATTACGCTCTTTTGCGCGCAGTGCCAGCCAGTATAAAAACAACGGATAACCGCGTAATACCTCGATGCGCTCAACAATAAGGTGTTCGAGGTGTTCATCTAAAGCAAACACCATCGCCAACCAAGGCGCTGGTGCGACAGGCTTTCCCGTTGTGCGCCGAAAAAGCACTTGCCGTTCGAGGCGACCACGCAGATCGGACAGGCGTTCGGGTGTTCGCCAGCAACGGCCTTTAACAAACCAAGGGAGATAGTCAACGAGCGGCTCCGGCCCCTGATTTTCCAACCCGCAGGTAATATTGCAGACTGACGGCGGGATATCGAGTGTGCGACGAGCCGTTTGCTGTTGATGGGACAATACGGTGTTGACTTGTTCAAGGGCGCGTAAACTGTCACGTTTAGCAAAGTCGGTGATCACTGTCATTCTTTCACTGGTGCCGGCAGATGATAACCATTGATGCTCGTCAAAATGGCGACGGTAGATCAATTTTTCGGGAAACCCACGGGCATAGGTTTGTTTGGTCGACAACGGAAATTTTGCTAAGACGTCGAAGACGGTCTCGGCGTTTACCTTTTGCCAGTCAATCTTACGTGCAGAGGTCAATGATTGCCAGTAAGGCACTTTGGCGGCCACGCTAAAGAGCTCGACGAGCTTTTCTTTACGGTTCGCTTGATCATCATACCCATCGCCATGTTGTTGTAAGGTGGCGTTCGCCAGAGACCAAGCACGGGTTTGAGAGTGTTTTTCGACCAAAGGTAGCGCAAGAGACGCGATAAGCCAGTTCCGTAACATCGTATTATTCATCCCTGAATGTGGAAACACCACATAGTTTCAAATTGACAGAACCCTATACTAACATAAAAAAAGGACTCTCGCCGTACCTTACACTGAAATGCGACACAGGAGCTTTTAGGCCATAAAAAACGGCAACAGAGGTTGCCGGTCGATACGGGTAAAACGCGTTTTTCTCAACGGATCAGTTTAGTTTGTTTTTCGCTTTTTCGGCAATTTCAAAGGCATTAGCACAGCACTCAAACAGCATTTCTTGTGAGCAATTCGGGTTGGCCTGCAGCGCCGCCATGATCGCACTGAAAGCGTCCTTTATCTCAGACACTTGTTCGGTCGTCGGCAGGGCGGAGATCTCATCAATGATCTGTTGGTATTCAGCCTTTCGCTCGGGCTTACCACTGGATTTCAATTGACACTCATAAGAGCGAAGCAGGATCTTTTTTGTCTCTGGCGTCATGACGAGTATTCCCTTGTTATGTTAACGCTAATTTTTGATGCTGTGCCGTCGGTTTCGCTTGTACGTTGTAATGATAATGAAAAAACAAGGACAGCCCGATGAGTAAAAGTGAAAAACAGTTCAAAACGTCCGTCATATTACTGAGTATTATCTTTGCTGGCGCACCTAGCGGGGCAGTTTCGACCGACAAGTGGCCAAGGTATAAATAAAACAATGCGAGGGTGATCGCAAGCGTCAATATTTTCCATAAGATGGTGATAGGCATAATGCAATCTCTCTTGTGTTGTATATGTTCAATAACATAACGCAGTTTGCATTGAATTGCACGATCTAGTTTGCAAACAACACGTATTTTACCACGCGTTACCTGTTGGCAAGGCACATCGATTGACTATCGGCCGCTCATTTTATCGGGATACTCAATAGCCCATTTGCTAGCCGTATAAGCTACGAGTCCTAACATACCAATAAAAAGGCCTGTTGCACTCGTTTTCGCCGGCCACCCCGGCTGCATTGATTTTGCAAACGAGGCTACTCCGGTCACTTCTGCACCGAAAAAGATATTGTAAAAGGCGATTGATGCTCCTGCGCACAAACCCAGGAAGAGCAACGCCACACCAGACATTAATATAATTTTTGAGATCTTCAATACGTTAAGCATTATAGAAAAAACCTCTTCGTTAGTCAGTTGTATTTTTAAAAATGATAACACGGTAAAAGCCTAATTGCACCATTTATTAACAAATCCCACCTCTTGGTAAGAGGTGGCATCTGCACGCAAAAAAAACGCGCTATGCAAACAATACTAAGGAAATAATGCTCACATTACGTGTAAAACAACTCGACGGATGATGAGCGCAAAAAAAACAACTGTCTAGATGTTTTACAGGGTAATGTGTTCATCCTGGCGAAAAACAGCAAAAACAAGCCCCTGCAGAGAGGGATTCTGGCATGTGATCTGCATATGTTGTTTATTATCACATTTTTTATCCAAAAGGGAATTTTATGAACATGTTAAAAACAGTAATGCTCGCCGGTGTGTTAGCAAGTTTAACGGGCGCCGCTCAAGCAGAATTACTTAGCACAGATGTGAGCGTCTTTAATGATGGATTAGCGACACTTGACACGCAGACGGGCCTAGAATGGTTAGATCTAACGGAAACGCATGGGATCAATTACAGCAACCTGGATAACATTGTTGCCAACAGTTACCCTGGCTGGCGGAAAGCGACCATTGCAGAAATAGACACATTATTCACCAATACCTTTGATGGCCTTGTTCTTGGAACATTGCAAACGTTAAATTCCACACAGACTTCTGATTTCATCAGTTTGTTCGGAGCCAATTCAAATGGTTTTGCCGACTCGTTTGTTGAAAATGATTCTGGGGTATTAAAGCTCTGGGAAGTGAAGTTAACCGGCCAAGTTTATAATGGCTATGGCAGCTACAACCAGTACATGAATGGCTTAGCTCATGTAGGTACCTTTTTAGTGAGTGACGGCGGGTTGACCTTAACGTCACAAAACAACCCAGCTATTAATTTGCCGGGTTTCTCTGGGGATGTTAATGAAGTGGCGGATGTCAGTACACCGATCGCGCTCGGGGCATTAGGCTTATTTGGTATGCTTGGATTCTCAGCCGCTCGTCGCCGCCAAAAGTAGTCAACAAGCGACAAGTCTCTTTTTATCGACACAAAAAAAACAGGGAAACTGCCTCAAGCCGTCTCCCTGTTTTTTATCTTCTCCGTGAAAGTTAACTCAGTTCCGCAAGCGTAGGTAAGATCCGTGCGAGCAGTTTTAAGTGCTGTGCTTGTGTCGCGGCCAAAATTGGGCGATCACTTTGGTAACCTGGCAGACTACCAAGGTAATGCGTATCTTGTTAAATACAAAGTTCACAATGTTGAAAAGGTTAACCTTGATGAATGCTTGTAAAGGCAATAGGTTCCGCTAATCTCTATATTTACGTGGATCTTTTTCACACAACCCCAATAGCTTTTGTTAAACCATTGTCTCATGTTTTTTTTGCATGATGCGCATGTTTTTAACTGTTCATTGTTGTTTTTTTTTGCTATAATAAACGCTCTTAACAGGGGGCATTATGTACAGATTAAACAACAACAGCACACGTGAGCTTATTGAACATTCGTTGATAGTAGTCGATGATATTTCCGCGCTTATAAAAACACGGCAAGTAAACACGTTGGTGGCTATCGCAAAAAGCGCCACGACAGATCCCGAAAAATTACATCAACTTTTATCTTCGTCGCTCAATGAAAAAGCGCAAGCGGCCATTCATCAGGCGTTGGCGAAAAACCCCAACACCCTAAAAAAAACACTGAACGGTTTGACAAAGATAGGGGGTTACCCCTTATTGTTGCTCGTGGTCAAGCACCCGACCACATCAGCCGAAGCCTTGAATGTGCTTTCCTACCACAAAGAAGAGCCGATCCTTCATGGCGTTGCTGAGCACATTTCCACCCCGGAAACGGCATTACTGAGACTGTTAAACAATAACTACTCTCGTGTAAAACTTGCCCTTGCGGCTAATGTTAATATGAATGAAGCATTATTGATCGCTATGCTATCAGCGAAATTGGAGCCGAAAGCGAAATCGGCACTCCTGACCAACCGTCACATCCCAAGCGAGACATTGCTGACCCTTTCACAGCTTCCTGATGAAAGTGTTCAAGCCCTTGTGGCGCGTAACATCAACACCCCTCTCTCGGCATTAAAGTCATTGTCTTTATCTCCAAGTGCGATAGTTAAACGTGCGGTGGCCAGCAACCCGTCTCTCGATGAAGCTACCCTGTTAAAACTCGCGACGATCGCCCGAGGGGATGTATGGCTTGGCGTTGCCGAAAACCCAATGACGAGTGCGGTGTTGTTGCACACTTTGAGCCTTAAAGGGAAAACGCACCTTGACCGACTTATTGCCGCGCACCCTAACTGTGATAGCGACACCTTAGATACACTTGCCAAGCATGACGATGCGGCCGTGAGAAAAGCTGTCGCCGCCCACCCGAGCATTAGTTTATCCTCGTTGCGGATGTTAGCCGGCGATCGCGAGACCAGTGTATCGCGCGAAATTGCGTTGAATACGGCGCTTGGGATCGTGGTGGAGTTAGAGGAAAGTAGTAAGATCTTAAAAAACAGTGGTTATGGGTGTTTTGATTTTTACGGGGTAAACTCCCCGAAAAAAGTGACCACGATGTTTATTGGCAGTAAGCATCCCGAAGAAGTGGCGTTTATTTTTAATGCCAAACATTGTCAAACCTTACAAGCGATCAGTGTCTTGCAATCGGCATTCACGAATGTGAAAGGAAAACTCGATCGACACGCCTACTTAGCCTTTATAACCCAAGTCAACACGTTAGTCGCCCCCGATCGGATCATTGGTTTGGCGGTTGAGGCACCTGCGCTTAAAACGGTTAAGCACGTTTTTGGTGATGAACTGGTTTTGGCCATTGTCATGCAATATGCCCCCGACGAAGCCCGTGATACGATCCGCATGATCGCCACGATAGCAAACTTGCCAATTGAAACGGAGCGAGAGGAAGAACTCACCGCGCTCAAGGCATGGTTAGCAAAAAACAGTCAAAAAAGCGCACCTGCTTGTCTTCACCATCACGTGAGTTTAAAACAAAGAGAGCTCTATTGCCCGTTGCGCAATGTCGATTTTTGGCAAAAGACGTTAAATGGCCACCTCCAAGAAGCGAAAAAACTACTGCCAAAAGGCATGGAGCTTAATTTTCCTCAAAACGTGAATGAGTTGCGCGAAATTGGCGACAAACAACGCCATTGTGTGGGATCATTATTCTATGCGGAGCGATGTGTGGATGGGGCGAACGTTATTTTTCAAATTGCCCCGAGAAACAACATGAAGCATGGTTTTACCTTTCAATTTGCACGAAGTGGCGCGCTTTTACAATCCAAAGGATTTCTTAATGAAGCGGTTAATAATACGATGAAGCAAGTGGCCAAGCAAGTGTTCAAAGCGCTGATGCAGGGAGAGGATACATTCCTTTCCTATGCCGCGTAGAACATGAGAGAGGAAAAAACCCGAGGATGGCTCGGGTTTTTTCGTTAAGATCAATCGGTCACGCGCTTACCTTAATCACTTTTACCACAAAGCAATTCCCCGTTACTGCTTTTGATGGTTTCCCGACCAAGCTTTTCGCAAACTTTTTCGATATTCGGTGGCGTTGCCTGCTCTACCCTGGGACCTTTAAGCTCTATCGTCCACAACATGATCGAAAACAATCCTATGGCGACCCAACCAACAATACTGGTATTTCCATCAACACCGGACTGTTTTTCAGCATTTTTGTATGGTTGAAAAGCAAAGCCAATTAAGGGAAGTGACATAAAGAAAAGCCCCGTATGCGCTGCATTATCCCCTAACAGTGCCAATGCACCAAAAAACAAGGACGGCAAGAGAATTTTCCACCCCCATGCATTATACAATCTTTTTGCCGGCGGTGCGGCCTCGTTGCTCTCATTAACTTCAGTGTTCATATACTCTCCTTGCAGTTGTCGATTAAAAAATATTATTCATTATTAAAAAAAACAGGTGACACGCCACTCATTTTTTATTTTTCATAATTTGCTTTAGGGATAGGGAACTCTATCGGATCAATAAGTGAATGAGCGCTCATGCTCCCCGGGTTTTGTTTACGGTGTTTTGAAAGCACATCAGAAAGTAACTGCGACTTACCATCGCCCGTCTTACCTACGATCACAGAGAGCCCCGTTGTTTCTTTTGGTGTAGCCAACGGATCCCCTGAGAGCATATAGCTCAACACGGACAGATCTTCCAATTGATACCACTTCTGTAAGACGTCGAAGGTTTCTTTTTCTTCGCTGATCTGACGATCCAGATCGATGGCATCGACGTTCGCGCCACAATGCCTTAACAAGGACACATAGCCCAAGACATTATGCTCGTACACCTGGGGCAATAAATAAAGCCCCTCGTGAGGCATCGCCGCTTTCACCCCCAATCGCCAACCCATCATGCACTCTTTGTTTTGGCTAAACACCAGCGTACTGGGATCTTTGGAAAGGTTGGTCACGATCTTGATGGCTTCACTGATGTGACGAGAGAGTTGATCCTTTAGGCGCAGCGCACAAAATTGCTGGTAGCCCCCAGGGTACCCGGCCAATTTACAGATCAACTCATTGAGTTTTTGTTCGTTTTTGGGGTGGTGGGAAAACATTTTACCGTAGTGCTTAGTGAGTAGGTCGGCCTTCTCGCACAGATCAGCAGGCGAGGTAATACAAAATAACGATCGCGTCATCATAACATCCTTTGGTGCGCATAGCATGAGGTGCACGTTAAGCTCACAGGGCGCAGACAAAGAGGTACTTTGTGTGTCACTGTTGTTAGGTTCCAGCGCAAGCAAAAGGCTTGTGTGCACAGCCAAGGAGTAACACTCCCCAACACAACCACCGAGGTGTTTGTATCGTTATCTCGATATCATAACTTATTTTTTGTAGGAAGACAATTCCTGAAGGCAGATTTTTCTCTCTACCGCTGACATGCGTAAATAATCACATTAGTCGGATAATTTCTAATAAAAACAACGAAACGCCCTGTCATTAGGTGCTTCTTTGTTCCTATTATAAATCTCGTGAGGATGTTTGATTACATAGCTGGATAATGTTAACAAATAAAAGTTGCGCCATCGACAACTGCTCTTTATTACAAAATTAGTCTTGTTTTTTAAAACGACGTGAGACCAAACCAATCACACCTAACGCAAAAAAAGCGAAGATTGAAGGTTCTGAAACTTCTTGTATGCTCGGTTGAACCCATACTTCCAAACTTTTCAAAGAATACGTACCAGAATTTCTCATAAACGTCCAATCTGAATGCATATTTCCTGTATTATTACCGAAACCCAGATCATCTGTATGATCTGGGTTGTTCCAAGCATTCCAAGCGAATAGTGTTTGATCAGCTCCGTAATTATGGATTTGCATTGAACCGTAACAGTCTTCAGTGCTAATCACGTCGTCCGTATCGTAGTTCTCACCTGAGTTCGCTATGCCAGAGTCGTTACGGGTACCATAACAATTGCTCCAAAACTCCATATTACCCGTTGTAATCCCCGTACCATTTATTATGCCAGCGACATTTGATTCAACATTCATGTTATTTATAGTTTGATCCCAAATAACAGGGCCGACAGGAACACCTAACATTCCCAAGTCTTGAGTGAACGCATCCATAGATGCCCAAAGCCAATATCTATCGCCACCAGATTTCTGTAATTCCATATAATAAGCAACACGGTCGATACCACCTACAATAGTATCACCTGAATTGTCAATGTTGTATCCAGGCTCATCACCGTTGTAATAGGCATTTATTGGTAAGTCCAACTGATAGAGTTGACTAAAGCCATTGAACTCACTAACGTCTGTGATCACACTGGCTTGAGCAAACTGAACGTTAACAAGAACCCCGAGGGCTAAAGCGATTATGTTTACTCTTGTTTTGTTTTTTATCATTTTTTTCACTTCTTATCAGGTCAATATAATTTAGACATACGCCGACAATTGCAATAAATGCACCAAATTACAAAAAAGCGCCTAATAATGAAACACCTATCAAACTAACAGTATAAAGAGCACCGTGGTATAAAGCGAAGCTGCCTTCTTTTCTCCAGAGCGATACCGGAGCAATAAATTTTCACATGTTCGTAAAGAAAGTGGACATCAACAATTAATCGCGCGAAAAAATGTTCTTTTATTTTACAGCGCCCGCAACAATGGACACAATCCCCATCAAAGCCTGGGTTTTTGAGCCTGTGTTGGAGCAAGATCGTCATCAAACGGGGGCAAAGGGAGCGCCAGATATTGCGTTGGGGACAGTGGACGTGTGTTTAATACCTGCTCTACGCCGTCAAGGATTTCGCTTTTTTCAGGCGACGTATCTAGCCACTGCTTGATCGCTGACTGACTCTCTACAGGCAAGTCGACCCCAACGGCCCGTAAGAACTTCTGTAAAGCCATCACGCCTTGCTCGGGGGGGAGATCTCCGTACACTTCAATAAATCGGGCAGGCGCCGGTTGATAGGTGGGCTCGGTGGGACAAGGAAGAACGGGTGTTGCGTGGCGATCCGCGCCCTTCGCTTATCTTGATCCTCACGAGGGTACGTGACTATCTTTACGCCTGCTGTATTTAACGTTGAATTGCCTGCCGGTAATACCAAAGCGAACAAGGTAAACATTTTTAACGTCTTCAGGTTTTATGCCTTGAACAATTTGTTTTTGTGCGAGCGAGAGCCATAAAGCCTTGCCGAGCAGACGGTGATAATTTCAAGCACATCCGTTGCAAACTGCTCTTCAAACGATTGCATTTTGTTGTTCAGTAACGTTATTTTTGTCCCGAACTGCTGCGCAATACTGACGGATAATTCACTACCAAAGCGTAACAAGCGGTCTTTGTGCGTTAAATAAATTGTGTCTATCTTTGACGTTAAGCTCAGCGACATCAAGCGTTTGAGCCCTTTCTTTTTAAAATTTAACCCACTGCCTAAGTCGTTAATTAACTCAACGTTTTCATAGCTCGGATGAAACAACTCGTCATATATGCATGCATTAATAGACTTCAACAACGGCACTGATACTGATCACTTCACCGAAAAGACTCGGTCTTTTGGCGAGTGCGATGGCACGATAATGATGCCAACGATCGCGCGATTTTCTTTTTGAACCAGTAATTTGATTGATCAAATAGCCGGCATCATTCCCTTGTCTGTCAAGTAAGCGTTTCGATTCATCATTACAGTGCCAAAAACCAAACGAAGCAATAGCGAACACTTGGCCATTGATGTACACAGGGTACTTTCTGTGCGTCCACAAATCGCCCCAATCGCGCAAATGCACCACCCGCTTAGGGGTGCCGTTAAGGAGTCTTTGATATTTAGCGGTCGCCTTTTTTCGCTTGAAGGCGCGTTTGATCTCATCATGTCGCGTGGCCGCTATACCCAGTGCAAAAAAAACAAAACCAACGAGGGCGTATGTCAACATAAAAACTCCACAGTCAATAAAAAGGCGTATTAGCAACGCGTTCGCCACCGGCGTTAATCTCTATGGACAATAACACACACATAACATAATGACATCTTTTAACGGGAAATTTGACATAAAAAGCATGTGCAGCATGCATCAACAACGCGATCTTAAATGCATCATTCAAGGTAACAAATCACACCGTAGGGCGAGTCTGGATACTGACAAAAAGCAGGGGGCAACTACACTAAGAGGGAACCACCACAACGAAGGAGGCGACTTGCTTGGCTAAACGCCATAAAAACCTGCCGTCCTAAAGAATACAAGGCAGAAATCGCGGGTAACGTCGATCAAATTGATTACCCTCGGTATTTTGCCCCGTTCAAAGCGATCGAGAAGAACGATCGCTAAACACATGAATGAGGCGGTCGCTTATGATTTTTGTTGACGACGAAATGCAGAAAACCCTAATAAGCCCAAACCCAGCATGGCGGCACTAAAGGGGGCATTGACGTTTTCGACAACATTACTATTGCCTACCAGGTAAGTGCCCACCGTTGGGGTGCCGTTTGTGTGAAAAACATTGTAATCACCGAAATAATGTCGATACAAGAGTCCGTCGCCGTTCCACACCTCAGCACCCGAGAGTCTCAAGGTGCCGTTATTGTCATAGAAACCTTTGGCGTGGGTTATGGCTGAGAATTTATTGACAAAATCTGTCGAGGCAAGGGCGCCTAACTCCGTCGCTTCACCATTGCCATCCCACGTGATCGTGGGGTATATATTGTCGATCAACGCATACACTTCTGCGGCTGTCGCTAAACGCCAATCGCTGAGATCCGTAGTGAGACGGGCAACAACGCTGTCGTAGCTTTGCCCTTGCGTGACAGTGAGATCAAGCCACGTTAAACCACTGACGGTATCGATGGTTGAAAGCGAATCACCGTTATTAAGCCAATCAGCGGATACTAATTCTGCCTGGGCACTTAAACTGAACAGCAAACAGGCGGGGAGCATCGCGCGTTTAAAGATAGAGAGTTTCATCACATTGTCCTTAACATAAAAGATAAAGACAGTGATTAAGCACAAACCATACCAAAAAAAACTGTTTAGGTGGTGGTGTACAACTCGATCAAAACAATTTCGGGGGTAATATTGCGAATAGGGAACCGTGACGAACCGAACCCTGTCGACGTAAACCCCATCATATCTAAGTGTTGCCAAGCACCGGCGGTGGCAAAATCAAATTTTGTTTGACGAAAGATCACCTTATTGAAGATTTTAAACTGCCCGCCGTGTGTATGCCCGGACAATTGAAGCGCATACCCTTGCTCGGCGGCGGTGGGTAAAAAGTCAGGCGAGTGAGAGATCAGGACTTTACAACCGGAAAACTCAGCAGCAGATTGATGAACACAGTCTCGCTGAAACCCATTGTTGAATTGCGAAACATCATCGATCCCCGTCAAGAGAAAAGACTCACCCGCGCGTTCAATCGACACAGATTCATTAAGGAGCACACGAACCCCAAAGCCTTCAAGCATCGCGAGCAAAGATACACTGTCATGATTGCCGAGTACCGCATAGATAGGTTTGGTAAACCCTGATAAAAAGCGGTTAAGCAACCCCTTGTCATGGCTTTCAGAACGGTCAAAAAAATCGCCACCTAGGATCACAATGTCGTGTGGCGGAAAAGAGCTAAAGTCAAGATTACAAAGTGCATTTGGAGTTATTTCTAAATGAAAATCCGTGATGAATAACATTCTATACCCATTGAAAATCGCGGGCAAATCTCGCAAACCAAATGCTTGTTGATTGATCTCCACTGATTGACAACAACTCTTAAAAAGAGGTGCCCAGATCGGAATACTGCACACGCTATCAAGCACGGTGTAAGCTAAGCGTGCGAGTTTGTTTTTTGTACGAGTTCCAGAAGATGGAGAATCTTCCTTGATCTTTCTTTTTTGTATTGTTTTTTCGCGTAAACTATCCATATTTTACCTTCTCGACACCATCCAAGGTGACTGTTAATCTGTTAATCTGTTAATCTGCTTATCTGTTAATCACCGTTTTTACGGCTATTACACCCAAGTTCGGGGGCGAACCCCAGCATAGAATAATACTACCTATGTTTTGATAACACTCTCTGCGTCATGTTGTGATCTACAATTCAAACAGTACTTTTTTGGTAATATTGTTTGAATTGTCTATTTAGGCGGATCAGACACGGGGTAACCCTTGATAAAGTTCGGTCACAAGTTTGGCAACCACGGCTTCGGCCGCCGTTCGTGATGTAAATACGCGCACGTTACATACACCGTAATCGATCTCTTCATCCACCAAATCGTCCGAGGACTTGATGGCAATATTGAAATAATCACCGGCCTCACGGTAGATTGGAAAGAAATCAACGCCACCTTTTTCGGACTTGAAATAACGTCTGTCAGAAAAATGCACTCGTGTTAGCGTATATTCATTAATATCAAAAGGTTTTCCATGAAGTACGTGGTCATCACGCAAGGTGTAACACTTACTCCCCAGCGCAAACAATGCAGGCGTTGTCACCTCATCCGGCAAGAATACCAACATATTATCTTCAATAATCTTACGCGCTTCTATCAAGGACTTAGTGTAATCCCTAGATGCAAATTCCTCTATTGCTTGAGCGGCCGACTGGGCTTCTAGCACATCACCGCTTAAAGAAAGCCAACCTTGCACTTTTACCCAATTGTCAGGGAGTTTTTTACGCACGTATTGACTCGCATGTTGCCACGAACTTAATGTCTTATAACTGGCATCAGAGGCCGCAACATATGTTTGAAATTTAGCGTCGCAATACTCGTCTAAAAATGGCTTGGCCAACTCCTCCATTCGCTCATAGTCATCAATCGCACACTCTCCGTCCTCATAATCGAGCTCATCGGCAGGGGATAACGTTTCATGGAATCTCCAACCCGCTCTCTCGCGGCTCAGACGCCAAATCGTAGTTTGATTGTATTTTTCTTTTAAATCATCAATAGAAATTGTATTCATAACCTGCCCTTTCTGACATCTATACCGTAAACTAGATTATATTTAACGCTATTTTTTTTGTTATCATCCTGGTGTACTAAGTGTGAGCTGAAATTTTCGGTTTATTAAAGGTACCGACAATTATCGCTATTGTAACAAAAACAGCTAACCAAAGTAACGAAAGTGAATCTTTAACCAGCGGGAGGGAATGCTCATTTAGTTGTGTTAACATAACGGCACAACTGATAAAGTTAAAGGCTGATAAATAATTCATTAACAACCGCTTATCATCATCGTCGTAATTTTTTTTGGGTACATTCGTTAATAAACACCTTGCAATGTAAACCATACTTCCAGCGCACAAAATAAATATCAACACGACCAACCAATCGTGCTGTTGCACAAGATCATTGCCACTAAAACTAACCGCCATGAACATGGTTAACATCACCCCCAAAAACACATTAAGTAACTTCATCACAGAATTTTACCTTTCGAGGTTAACCATGTGTTTCGGGCAATCAACGGTAACACCCCATCATCGTTAGGCATATCTAAGGATGTGCGCTCTCCTTTTTTCGTGCTTTCTGCGTCTCTGTCTTTTAAAAACACAATAGCGTCGACAATGCATTGTTCAATGCTTTTTCGTTCAACGACATAGGTATCCTTTTCGTTTAATCGATAGGTGATGGTTTCGCCTCTCTTTTCAAACGATAGGTCGACACAATGTTTATCTCTTGGGTCATTTATCTCGCTTGTGCCAAGTATATCCAATACTCTCAACGCACTACTGTGCATCTGCTTTCCATTGTATATGCCGCCGACATGCAGGTGGTAAGTTTTTTCTGGCATGTAAGTCGCCAGCGAAATGTGCCCGCTACTGATTTGTTCAAAAATCCGAAGTGTACCGCCATTCGCACGTAGAAAGTCACTTTTAGATAATATGCCTTGGTGATAGACAGTCTCAAGATCACCCGCGTTCACCGTTGGGTCAGGGGCGAAGTACTTAAGGGGCTCTGCTGCGAAAATAAACCCCATTACCACGATACCGAACACTAACCCTATATTTGCACTATATTTACTCATGAGAACCCTTTACGTATTGTTGATTTTTATTGTTTACTAACATACCACAACAACGATAACGATGTACAGATAATATAAGACATTATACTTATTCACCTACCGGCCAGCATAACTTCAACTTCGCCCATTAAATGTGCCGTAAAGTCAAGACGATGCTTGGCGTTCATCGGGGTTTTTCACTGTTTTTTTGCATCTTCAAACCATGTTATAAAGGGCGATCCCTCTCTGAACAACACCAACGTATTGACGCAATGCTTGAGTAAACCCACACTTTTCGCGTCGATGTTGTGTTGCAAGCACGCGTTAATTAGCATTTTACTGGCAGTCTTGTCAAAGAAGCTAAGTTCACTGATATTGATTAATCTTAACGCACGCCCCTTAGTCGACGTCTGTTCAAGGTGATTTTTCGTGGCAATTACCTCTTCGAGTAAGACCGGTAGTAAATGGGCGAAGGGCGGCGGATTACCCGTCACATGGGTTGCAGGCTCTTCATCAATATCGCCATCAACCATCACCACGTGTTCAATTTAGGGGGTTTGTTTTCGCTTTCAAAGACGGTTACTGTCGACGTTTCACCGACACGCCAAACATCCCCAATAGCGCAAGCAAACCCAAGAAATGAGCGGATACAGGTACCGCTGACGCATTCCGCACGAGATAAGTCCCAATATAAGAGTTAGTCACCTCTGTCAAGTAGACGATCCCGTTGTCCGGGCCAACGATGAGGCTTGAAACCTCATTGGAGCGAGCACCCATCAAGCGCATTACCTGGTTTTCATCGGTATAGTAGCCGTAGGCAATATTGTATCCTCCTGAAGGCGCGAACAAACTGTGCCATTGGGTGATCTCTGCGGTTCGAGAAGCGTACTCATAACCACTGGACAAAGAATAATTACTGCCACCGCCAGTGGTAATAAAACCGACAAACACTTGGTTGAACAAATCATCTACTTGCACACTCGTGGGTAAATTGAAATCAGTATATAATGCATCGGCCTGAGCGAGTGTCATATTATTCGTCAGTGACAGCTCTAACCACTCCAACTGATTGACGGTGTCGTAGGTTAGCAACGCATCGCCGCTCGTTAGGTAGTCTCGATCCACCAGCTCAGCTTGGGCACTGCCGAGCGTTGATAAAAATAAAACCGCCGTAAAAAGCATTTTAGTAAAAGGGTTTATCCGTATTCCTTGAGGTTTATTGTCCGGCGATGGGCGCTATCGACGACAGCGCCCATCCCGGCTGCGTAACTATTGTTTTCGAGAGCGATACATCCCCAGTAAAAACAAGCCCGTCAAGGCGCCCGTTAACGGCACATTGTTGATCGGCGCATTCTCATTAGCGATATTCAACGTTGGATCATTGAGCGAGCTGAGTGTCGTGCCCCCGTCGGACACCAACCATGTGCTGAGATCTGGATAACCGGTACCTCGATAAGTGTCGTGATTCACAATTACCGAGCCGACATTGTAAAAGGTATTGCCTAACAAACCGACAACATCGACGAGACCGTTGTCTTTTTGGTACCAGCCAGCACTGTACCAACCATTAGGGGTTCCTGAAATACCCATCGCTCCCGTGAAAATATCTTTTTGCCATGACGCGGCGTTCCCTGTAGCGTAAATGCCTCGTGTAGACAAAATATTGACCATATCCCGTACTTCCACGACCGTCGGGACGCGCCAACCGGCAAATTGATCGCCTGCATCAAATAATTGCACGACATTGTCGTAGGCCATACCTTTCGTGGCGGAAAAATTCAACCATTCAACGCCGGTTGTTGAGTCAAGCACGGCTAAATTATCGCCCGCGTTTTTCCAATCGGTTTTGACTAAGGCGGCGCTGGCACTCGAAACGACACACGTTAAGGCAATGGCAAGTGTGGTGCGTAAAACTGTGTTAACTAAAGACATAAAAAATACCAAATAAAAGAACATCTTGGTGTTTAGCAAAAAAGATGCCAGAACAGGGTGCTCGGGCATAACAGGGTATTTCTGGATTGTCCTTCATTGCGAGCAGGGGATCTATTGCGCTGCTCGCGCATCTGTACAATGTTTATTGTCAAAAGCTTTAACAATAAAAAGAGGGCATGGGCGGAGTTGTCTGTTTTTTTTACACCAGCCTTTTTTTTAATGCGCTCTATATTGTATTTTTCGTTACGCTTGATATGCCGTGGGGAGCTCAATGTGGCAAAAGGCCAATACTTCACGCACCTCGGCGTTACCATGGACGAGAGATATCGTCTGAAGACAATCATTCCACCGAACGGAGCCATCGCCTTTTTTTGTCACCGACATCGGGATAAGATCATCGACGCCAACTTGCACCTTTTTTTTTGCGGCATCGAGAGAAAGCTCTTGTTGACATTCTATGATCGCTTCTTCGACCGTCATCTCGACATCGGTAAAGTTATCGACGACATCTGAAAATCTGGCTAACTTACCGTTGGGTTGCAAGACTATTCTCCAAGCCATGTGATACTCTGGTTGTTTTATAATGACGTTTACTATACATGTTTCGTTGCTATGTTTCAACATTAGGTTTTCACATTACTTTAATAAGAAGTGGCGATTTTTTCGATGACGGCTGATAAAGCTTGCCTTCATGGGTGGAATAATGATATAAATATTCTCAAATAAATTGTGCGCCAAGCGCGTAAAAACCTGTCGTTCATGGATGAGCATTTTTTACAAGACGGATCAACAGCTTGTATAACTTACACAACTTACATCTAAGGAACGGTGGTATTAATGAATTTAACGGTGGCAAAAAAAATAATTGGCGGATTTTCCATTCTTTCAGTTTTACTGATCTCAACAAGTCTAATCTCGCTCAATAATTTAAACAACATCAATGACGCCACGCTTGAACAAAGCACGCTGGCCATCCCTACATTAAGTGGCAGTTACACCTTAGCGCACAAGTTGGTAGAAGTGGGTAATTTAGCTATTAATGGCTACCACCAACAAAACCTTACTGGCCTACAAGGCGATCTTGTTACGCTCAAAGAAAAAGTTACCCTATTCAACAACGACCTAGACACCTTAAAAAACACGGTTAGCGAAAGAGTTACGTTACGAGAAAACGTGGCAAAAATAGCTCCCATCTTTGACTCGGTAGGGGGTAATATCAAAGGAGTCTTTTCCGCTCGTAAACGCAGCATTGAACAACAGTCTATGTTAGTGGAACGCATTGATACATTGGAAGATAAAGCTGATGACACTGTAACGCTATTGCTTGATTTAGCTGACAATGAACTCGCCGACACAACGCTCCAACGCACCATTGCTTTAGGTGAGCAAATTGAAACACAACTCGACAGTGTGGTGGCGTCTAGTTTTGAATATCGAGACACAAAGGATCTTCAGACGCTCGGTTTTATCGAAAAAGATATCTCGCAGACATATCAGGACATCATACGTAACATCAACGATGTTGTCGCTGATCTCTCCGCAAACAAAGTGCGAAATATCGCTACCCAATTGACCAATGCACGCATCGAGCTGGATGGGTTAATACTCGGACGAGACGGTATTTTCTCGCTTAAAAAATCACAATTAGCGGCAAGCACTGTGGCGACTACTAAACTGTCATCCGTCAATAAAGACATCACTTTTGCGAACAGCATACTAACTACGCAAGTCGACTTGGCAAAGACCACTACCCAAGAGGCGAGTCAACAGATACAAGATACCGTGAGTCAAGGAAACACCCTGACCCTTATCTTAATGGTTATCTCTCTTTTATTGGCTTGCGTAATCGCATGGTTGACACTAAAAAGTATAACCCTACCGTTGTCTCGGGTTAATGAGATGCTTAACATTGTCGCATCTGGCGATCTTTCCCGCTCGCTCGATGAAAAAGGGAAGGATGAATTCGCGGAACTCTCTAAAAACTGTAACTCGCTCATTCAAAGCCTACGCGCATTGATAAATGGCATTGTCAGTCGTTCAACACAATTAGCGACCGCCGCCGAAGAAACCTCTGCCGTAACTTCCCAAAGCACGACCGCCATTGAAGAGCAACGCAACCAACTAGAACAGGCCGCCTCAGCGACTACACAAATGAGCAGTACGGCTCAGTGCGTATTGACCAGTGCGAATGATGCACTCGGAGAGATCAAACAAGCTGACGATGAAGCGGAGCGCGTAAAAACCATCTCAACCCGAAATCGCCAAACCATAGAGTCACTTGCAAGTGAGGTAGATACTGCATCACAAGTGATCAACAAGTTGCAAGAAGACAGTGCGTCTATTGGCAGTATTTTGGAAGTCATTCGAGGGATCGCCGATCAAACCAACTTGCTCGCCCTTAACGCCGCAATTGAGGCAGCTAGAGCTGGAGAGCAAGGTCGAGGCTTTGCCGTCGTCGCGGATGAAGTTCGAACATTGGCCAGTCGCACCCAAGAATCAACGCAAGAGATCCATAACATGATCGAAGCATTGCAAACGGGCGCAAAAAAAGCGGTTGCAGTAATGGAAATAGGTAAAACTCAAGCGGCTAACTGTGTATCACAAAGCGAAGAAGCGGACAAGGCTCTTGAGACCATCACCCATGCGGTACACGAAGCGTTTGATCGCAGCTCTCAAATAGCCACTGCAGCTGAGGAGCAAAGTGTGGTATCTCAGGAGATCAGTGAAAACTTAGAATCGATTGTGGCCATTGCCGAAGAAACCTCTGCCGGTGCGAAACAAACCGCCGATGCAAGTGGAGAAGTGGCACAGTTGGCCGAAGAGCTCCAAGCCTCAGTACAACAGTTCAAACTCTAACCGGATAAGCAGCAAGAGTTAAGCGCTAAGCTGAACGTTCATTACAAAGCCGCTTGTTGCGGCTTTTTTTTTGTGCGCATCCTCCGCGCAAGGAATTGTGTCCCTCAACCTAAAAATAAGCGTAAAACCCAATCATCTATTTTACAGAAATAATGGTATGAACTTTATCTGAATAATCGTATACTTAACTTTTCACCCCCTTATTCCTTGGAGCCGTTATGGAGATGATCACTGCACGAAAGAAACCATTCTTTCTGACGATGTTGCAGGAGGGAGAGGCGCAAGGGCTCTTTTCGCCCACGTTTTTAACGAAAAACAGCACCATGTTGACCGACATGTCCTTGCAAATTGCGGCGAAATATTTTTCAACCGTGTATGCGGACAAACTTAAAAAAGCCTGCGAAGTGACCCTGGGCCTTTGTGATTTAGGTTTGTTATCCTTGTGTAAAAATGATTCCGAACTCGCCAAGACGATTTTATTAGAAAAAAGTGTGGTGTATTGTTTTCGCGCGGGGTGGGCTGAATACGCCGCCTTACAGGCGCTGTCCGGCAAAAATGATAATTTCCCGCTGAGCTTATATGCTTTGGCGATCAACAGTGAACGCAACCTCGTTGACATGCATGCGCAAAATATGCACCAAGCGTCCGTTCGACAATTGCACCAGCTCCTCGGCAAAAAACACGGGCAAGGGGCTACGCTCTTTTTTATGGAGATGCCGGAAATAGAGGCAGGGATCCAACGTTACCTCAACACGGAGGTGTTGTTACATTTCCTGGGGCGCTCCGAAGGTATCTTTGGTCAACAAGCACACCAAGCATTACTGCAGTCATTCAACAGCACGGAAACGCCCGTTGCCTTGATGCAACTGGAGACGAGCATTCGCACGGTGTCTGCACACTATTCAACAGCACAACGAGCCACCTTAGCGCAGGGTAACGTACTGGACTTCACTGAGCTACGCCAATTATTCACCCACAAGAGCACAAAACACCTTCCGCTCGCGGGGCTAGTAGAGCTTCCTTGTGAGTTAGAGCTCTCCTTAAGCGGTGCCTATTATGCGTAAGACCTGCCCTGATTAAAATCCTCCCACGATTTTTGTCTCACTGTGTCTCACACAATTCGATGTTACAATTTCGTTAAAACAGCCTGTGTGTTATACATTAAGAGGTAGTGTGAATTAATTTCAAATATTTTCAATTAGGGTGTTGACATATTATGTCAATGATGTAAACTGCCGTTATGACATATTATGTCACGGCCAATCGGTCCCAGTTAATTAAGGAGTTTGATATGAGTATTTTTAAAAAGATAATGACGGCAATACGTGGTGGTGCTAACGAAACGGGTGAAGCGATCATTGATGCTAATGCGACCCGTATTTTTGAACAAGAGCTCCGTGATTTGTCTGCTCACATCATCAAAGCAAAACGTGATTTAACTGGCGTGATGGCGGAAGAAATGGCCGCTAAACGCAGAGTCAGCAAGTTTAAAAAAGACATTGCGGATCATGAAGGTTATGCGATGCAAGCGATGGAAAAAGGCGACGAAACATTAGCTCTGTCGATTGCTGAAAAAATTGCGGATTTAGAGTCTTCACTCGCTACCGAACAGACGTCATTAACGTCATTTGAAAACAGCTCAAAACGCCTAAAAGAATTGGTGAAAAAATCAGAGCAACAAGTCGGTGAGTATAAACGTCAGCTATCGATGGTAAAAACCACCGAAAGTGTGCAAAAAGCAACGTCTGCCATCTCCGATAACTTTGCCTCAAGTAATTCGAAGTTACTCGGCGCTAAAGACTCACTTGAACGCATTAAGGCCAAGCAACAAAAGTTTGATGATCAAATGCGCGCCGCGGAAGAGTTAGATAGTGAAGGCGGTGATGCCTCACTCGAAGCACAACTAGCCAAAGCCGGTATTGGTGAATCGGCGAGTAATGCCAACTCTGTTCTTGAGCGTTTGAAAGCAAAAAAGAAATAACACCCCCTAAACTCCGTTGATGTAAAAGCCTTTGTCTGACAAGGGCTTTTTTTTTGCGCGTGTTAACCACTTTTTCCGCACACTCCCCTACGCCATATCGTCGCAGAGTAAGTCTCACCCGTAAATGCAACGATTAAGACATAAACCCTCGCAGCTCCTTGATAATGTGATAGTATGCCATCAATGGACGACAACCCCAAGGAAAAGGATCTTTCTTTGTTTCTCTTTAGTTTTGCACTCTTATTTGTGGTGTCTTTTTGCGTCATGCTGAACATCAAAAAAACCGCCGATCACCAGCACACCAAAAACTTGTTAACCGGGGCGTCTTTTTTTACCGCAGCGTTACTGTCGATGATCGGTTATGCGCTGGTGTATTCGGTGCAAAACATCGAAGCAGATGCGTCGGTTATTTTTTCCGACGAGCGTTTAATTTATCCCTTGGTGTTAGAGTTCATTTGTATGTTGGCGATGCGAAAAAATTACGAGCTCAATGGTGATAACATCGTGGCAATTAATTTTTCGATGTTTCTTTCGTTGCCCCTGGTGCCCCTTATTGCCTTTTTTGGCACACAAGCATTTGGCTTTGAAGAAACGAAAACGTTGAATTATGCGTCGACCAGTGAGTTTATTGTTATATTGGCGGTGATCACCACCTTGATCGGGTGCTACTTTATCGACAAATTTAAAAAGGGGCATTTCAACTCGTGGTTTTTCTTGCTCTTACCGCCGTTCTTACTGTCCGCCAATTTGTTTTTTGGGGTGAAGCTGATGCAAATACACAACCCACTCTTAATCTATGCGACGATCATGTTAGCGACCAGTGCCCCCTTGTTATTCGTGGCATTCTCCCAGGGTGAGTCGCGATTATGGGGGCGAGGCGAATGGAAAAAGCTCGGGCAACTGAGCGCCGCTTGGATCGTACTGATCCCTTGCAATGCTTGGGCAACGCAATTGGTCTCGACCGAGATTTTCACCTTACTGAAACGGATAAGTCAAATTTTTGCGGGGATGTTGATGGATAAAATTTACAATAAAAGTAATCGACTCAAGCTTAAGGATAAAGCGATCATCTTGGTACTCTTTTTTATTGGGGTGTGGTTGTATTATTCACGGTCGGCATAATGCCCTCATACGGTTATAACGCCGGAGAGGGGATCAGCATAAATTATTAATTAAACGTATACAAAAAGGCATAAACACAGTCATCGTTACGAATAATTCGCGTACTTTCCCCTTCTTTGGCCACGAACGATTGGCCAAAGCTCATATCATAAGTGTCGTTCATGGGAAGTGCGCTATTTCTTGACGATAACGTCTTTTTCTGCTCCAGATCGATCCGAAAGAGTTTTCCGTACTTTCTTGCATACGGTTTCGCACTGATCGTTAGCTCGAATTTCCCGAGGTGTGTCGATTGAGCGCCATCAAATAAGCTGTCCCGGTGATGGAATTCCGTCTCAAACGTATCCCCCACCACACCGTTTATAAAGAAGTCCTTTTCCTTCGTTATGCACGTTGCCTCAAGGGTGAAATCCATCAAGGTTACTTTTGGGGGTGGCTGCTCGTCGGTTGGCGCGTCTTTTGCCCAGGCACTGACATTCAATGTGGTTAAACAAAGCAGTAAAGAAAGGGTGCGTGATTTCATGGAGCTTCCTTGTGGTTTATTGCGCCAACATGACGCAGTTAACATTTTCGGGATGTTGGGTTAATCAAAGCTCCAGCGGTGGATCTGGGCAGGTACGGTTGCTTGAACATCTATGAAGGCTTCTCCATTTTGCCAATAAAACGGTCGCTTATAATCGGCCCCTTCTTCAATGTCGCTCGATTCATAGACACCATCAAATAACGGGGGTGTTTTGTCGAGATCGATGTCGAACATCTCATCGCAACCGAGTCGGTTTTCCAACGCACTTTTGTAAAGCAGATTGAGTGTTTTCATATGCTCCTTATCTGTGACGAATAACGCCAACGTACCTAAGGTAAACACCACCTGATCAAAGGTGACTGCGTTGCTTTCGATCATATTTTCTAAATAGCTAAATTTACTCATGGTGCATGGCTCACATTAAGGAAGGGTACTGTGGCCACTTCGTGTATTTGACTCGGTTAAATAAAACACTCTACCCCCCCCCTATTGTCACACTGCCTTTAATTGAAGTCAATAGCCAATACTGGGTGATCATGCTATAGGTATTAGGCGTTATTTTACTTTTTTATGATAGGATATTATTTTTAATGCGGAGCGTATGTTCATGACAGATAACCCATGGCTTTGGGCAATAGCAGGAGTTGTCATTTTTTCTTTTTGTTGGGTTGCGGTGATCGCGATGTTAAAAGACAACCAGCTTGATCGCAGAGAGCTCCAACAAGCCAATGGTGAAGAGCACTGTGACGTGAGGTCAACGAGGAGTCAGTTGGACTTATACTTACGCTTAAGCAACAAAGGGGTGGCGCTGCTCTTTTTTATCATGGGGGGAGGCACGTTTTATTTTTTATTAACCAATATGGACTTCATCATTGCCGAAAACCCGAACAGCAACATTATCTGGGTTTGGATCATTGCGGGCGTCATGATATTTTCTGGTGTTGTTTTAATGGGAAATGTCAACCACTTCCTCTTCAGTGCCCATCAAAAAACGGTGATCCACACCCGAACATTTTTTGGAAAAACATGGGGGGATAGACGGATGATCCCCCTAAAACAAATCTCTAATGCCGTAATTTCAAGGATGTCGGGGGGAGGCGGCTGTCTCTACTGGGTAGAATTACCGGTCACTAACGCGCGATCGCTAGATCTAACGTCCGCTGCTTCATACCCTGGGATCACGCTTGTTCGACAACAGTGCGCCGACAAGGTCAATGATTGGCTCGCGAAAAATCGCTAACCCGTCATTGGAACGTTATTCGCTTACAATCCGGCGGGTCAATTTTTCTGCAGCGCCATTATTCTTGACAAGCCGCATTTATTTGATGAAGTATTTTTTTCGCAAGCGTCTTCAGCTGAGAGCAATGCACCTCTTCATTGTCATATCCATAATGTTGCCCTTTTTCATAAAGAGCAGAGACCTTCTTAAAGGAAAGCGTGGTACGTTGACGCGGGCTTTTTAAGGAGAAGATTAAATAACCTAGCGTCGCGGCACCCTCTGCAAACCGAGCCACACAATGCACCATATCCCTCCCTTCAAGAACAATCGCTGACATCGTATCTAATAATGTGATCTCAACCTGCTGTTCTGTCGTTTTCAGTGTAGCGATCACGTGCTCAAATTTATCAATATACAAGAACCGTCGGTTAAATCTAACTTTGTCCTCCACCTGTTTTTCCAGTAACTGCTTCTGAAGTCGGCGTTGGCATTTATCATGCGATATTTTCATTTTTTTCGGTGATTGAAACGAAAAACCCTCACCCAACGTTTTTCGCATTGCTTGCGTATCTTTGGCTAAGTTTTTAAGGGACTCTATTTCAAGGGGGTGTGAAACACGCCCCCAATGTCCAAGCCATTGACAGAGTAATACTCGATTCGCTAAATCAGCGTAAAACCTCTGCGTCGCATTTGCAATGTACTCTGGTCTATCTGAGGCATACTCATGTTCGTTCATGTCGTAATAATCACATTCATGAAAACCAAAAAATGTATTAAAATAAGCTTGCGTAATGAAGCTTCGCTTTATTTTAGCGAGTCCCAGTAAAAGCCCTTTTTTTCTTAGCATGGCCTCATGTTGAAAGGGGACTGTTCGCTGACGCTGCACCAGACCATCGAATTCATCCAGTTGCATAAGTCTTAAGGTGAGTTTTAGGTTGTAACTGTAGGAATTATGACTCAGCCAACGCCAAAGTGTTTTACCCAACTGTTTTTTTAACTGTTGCGGGGAGGCCATAAAATAAACCACCAGTGCCCCGAGATGATGGATCTGATCTTCGTAAACCATTTTCACTAAAGGGCGTATTTTCCACAGTCGCCTGGTTTGATCACGATGATAATAGGAGGTTCCCCCCATACGATAATAACAATACTTCGCTAAGTAATGCTCTACGGGGGTGATCCATGCCGCCCGAGAAACAGCCCGCAACTGGGCATAAAAACGCGCACCGAGGTAACTCGCCACTTCATGACTAAGGTTCTTATGCCCCAGTTTTCTTGTCACCTCACTTTTTAAAACGATGTTGTTTTTTAACAACACTTCTTGTTTTAAGTGAACTGCCTTTTCTGAAAATGGGTAATTATAATAGATATCTTCGGCTTGCCATTTTCCGACATAAACCTCACGAGAGTGGGGATCAAAGGTAAGTTGCAGTGGTGCTCTGACTATCACAAGGATACCTTAACGCGCCATGGCGCAATACTGCTTAAAAATGGCTCAATATAAAAGACGGACGACACAAATAACGACTTCTTTGCAAACAAGTTTAATAATGTCGATTAATATAACACAACCGATTAGCGACGACAACATCAAAACATCGAAAATACGGCGAGGACAGTCTACCCAATACCTTTGAAATGAGTTATACTCACCACTCAAAAAAAAGGAAGCTACTGGTGATAAAAAAAGCATTGTCACATCACAACTTTTTTTTCACGAAAAAACAATCTCTATCAAGGAGCACCTATGTGCCTGAACAAACTCCGTGACCTACAAAAAGAAATCGATGCAGGGGGGATGGTAGTGCTTAACAGTCATGATCTTCACGAACTTCAAGCACAATATCTCGAACAAGCTGATCCTGGCCGCGTTTTAAACGCCCTCAAAGCCGAGGGGATCGTTGAAATGCTTGGGCAGATGCCTGCCAATGGCTTTGATTCGGAGCGTGTGCGAAACAATTGGATCAGCGACTACATTGACAAACTTTCACTCAGCGCGTTAACCTCCGAAGAGCATCTGACCGATTTTCGTCACAAAGTGCTTGATGAAGCGATCTCAGCCGTTCAAAGCTGCGAGCTTGTTTCCCCTAACATTAAGCGCATCCGTTTACACGAGGCGCTTGGCGCGATCTTGGAGCTAAAGCGCCGCCAGGTGCAACCACAACAAGCTATTGACAATTAAAACCAAATCCGTTACTATCTCTGGCATTAGGTAGGTGTTTATTTTCGATGAACATTTTTTTCAACGAGGGTCTTACAGCATGAAAGTCGTTAAGTTTAACCAGCTAAACAAACTGATCTCACAGATCCACATAATCAACCCACAAAATGTTCCCTATGAAATTTTGAGCTTACATACCAGAGAAGGGATGACCTTAGCCTATTTACTCGCGGAATCACCTTTTACACAAGTGGACGCCCCGTTCATGGATGATTTGCTCCAAGACAATGCACTGTCGCTCACCAACAGTACCTTTGATGACACCGTGGCGGGCGTTCTTGCACGTCGTGGTTGGTTAGGCGGCGAACAGACCTTCGCTGTGCTCAGTTTGCCCGCCGGAAAAGACGGGAGTGCTGCCCATGTAATGGCGAAAAATAAGCATCATTTTACACAGATCCCCGTGTTGTCATTAATGAACGAATACGGTGATAGCGTGGCGCACATTGAAGCCCAAAACGGGCAAAAATTTCCCTTGCTAGATAATTTCTCAAAATCCTCACGAGCAACAGTGTTGGCTTTGAGAAACAGTAAAAATGGCCGGTTGGTGATGCATGACATGGCGGCCTGCGGTGTCATATTTTCGGGAGAAGATTTGGCGATGGCCGATGGTAAAGGCTGGTGCGTTGCACATGAAATGGCCGAGCAAGGTTACTGCTTCTACAATGAAGATGTGCTCAACTACCAAGATCACAAGGACAACACCGTACGTGCTATCTATGAAAAAGGGCGCTACGCGCGTGGAAATAAAACGGATAACGCGAAACGCAATTACCTTGGGCTTATAGATGATCTGGGGATGCTTTCACACCTCCCCAGAGATACGCTAAGTTTGAGTATGATGGGCTTAGACCCTATCGCCGATAACCGTTCAGCTAACGCTTAGGAAAACTCATGAAGATCCAGAAAATATTGTTTTTGATCGCATTAATACTGATCGCCTTGATGGTTGTCTTTGTCGTTCTTGATGACGACTATCCCATTACGGGATTGTCTTTTTTGATCGCTGGTGTAGGCGGCTTGATGGCGATCGCGCCTCGGAGTCGTGTGTTGCTGTTTGTTGAGCAGAAAATTTGTCGACACCGTCATTTCACCGTGAGTGAAGATCAACTGCAAAGCAGTGGTTATGCGGTCACCTTGGATAAAAAATGCACGACCTGTGGTGCACACTATATTTTTCGCCGAGAAAGTGAACAATCACAATGGTATCGTTGGTCAAAGCGCTAGTGCTCCTCGGTTGGGGACATAAAAAGGTTTTTTGTGATAAGATCAGGCAATACCCTTAAAAGATAAAAGAGTCGCTTATGCAGTCGATGCTTCCCCCTACATATTTACAGTTCATCCTTGAAAAAGACACCCCTAGCCATGATTGGTTTAGCGAGCAAGAAGAAGAATTAACCGCGGCAATTAAGGAAGGTATGCACAATGCCGCTTGGGAGTCGGGGGTGAGTTTTGATAACCTGCATAGTCAAGTCTCACAATACACGCATATCGATTTTGACGGGGCAAATGAGCGTCAGGTGTCGTTTACTCTTTCGCTTGATCCACGCCTCCCCCTTGGGAGCATCACCATGGAAAAAATTAGTGAGGTATTAGCACGAGAAATTGCCTACACCGGTGATGGCGATCTGCGTTTGCTCCCAAAAGACAACCCGATACAAACGTTATTCCCGGATGCGATCCGCCAAAAAATACGAACAACGTTCACCACGGCCAGCCTTGATTACCAAGGGGTGCTTGAGCCGCCCCAATTTGCCCGGAAATTAAAAGCACTTGCCCTTGAGATCCTCCCCCAATTAAAAGACGTTGACACCAACACCTTTGAAAAAACCCTCATAGAGCCCAGCTTACACCGTGGCGAGAGCTTTATCATTGAGGCGATGGTGCATTTGGAATACGATCTGAGTGAGCATCAATGCAGTCAAGCGCTTAATGAGCTTCAAGTTAGTCCTGAGATTGCCCCCGACAGGGAGCCCAGTAGCACCCCGAGATTAACGCAGTAGCACACCGATGAACTTGACAATGCAATGGATGCAAGTTACCGTATAAGCTTCATTAATAAAGAGGCATCAACGCATGAATACAAGCATACAAGCATACATACCTTCATAAAACAAAGTCTTCCATGGTTTGTCGTCGCACTTGGCGCTATATCCCTAAATTACGCATTGGCCACGATCCCCACGCTGCATCACGGCACCTATGAAACAGTCTCCGTCGTCCAATCTTTACTTGTCTTTTTTGGCGCTTTTTTCCTGATCGGATCGGGGATAGCGGCGGGCCTATGGTCTTTACTGAGCCTTGTCAGTCAATACCGACTACATCGCCACATGAGACAACATGACACCTCGATCCCCGGTTTTTTCACGAGCGCTTGAAGTTAAAAGACGGGGGGGTAATCCGGTGACAATCGGCACACCCTAAATAATCAACACTCCCTTTTTTGCGGCGCGTCGTCCCAAGATCATTTTCTCTTCTGCAGATAATTCCAAAAAAACACCTTCTAATGCGTGTAAGTAAACTATTGTGATATTTCAACAATAAGTGTCAGTCTATTTCTAGAAGTGCTCTAAGGCCAGATCGCGTTCGCCAAAGATCACAACAGGGGCTGTCGAGGCATGCTTATCTCTCGGCTCAATAACATAGGCGGGCGGTATTTTAACCACGTTCATCGGCCTGGTTATTTGCTCAAGCGGCTTATCGCTCAACGATATTACGCGGGGTGTTACTTTCATCGTTTGCGCCTGAGTGCGCTCCTGATGCTCTAACGTGCTTAACCCAAAGAGTGACAGCGCCACGCCCATTAACAAAATATGGAGCGCATGCTTACCGGAGTTCTTTTGATCTTTTTCTTCTTGTTGCTCTTGCACTGTCGTTGTTTTTGTCATATCCGTCACCTGGCGTTTGTTAAAAAGTGATTTTTCGCCAATAATAGTAAACGATCAATCATATTTGTCAAGTGATCCTTTCGGTTATAGCGTATACCCTATAACGTTCATTTATAGTGCATACGTTATATCTGCGTTGAAAACGGGTATTTGCTCACACCAACAATAGAAATCGTCCGATCTTTTTTACAACAAATTCCCCTTCAGTGGCTATTTACTGGTGATCTCTTTTCGTAATGTGTTAGCATACCCCCATATTGATATTATTTCATACAAAGGATTGTATATGCGTTTGATCAGTTTAGGTTTGGTGTCTCTCTTGTGGTTAACCGGTTGTGGCGGCGGGGATACAAACACCGCGACGGCGGCTTCTAAAGCTGAGCAAGCCCCCGTGATAAAATGGGTCAGCGAAGGGATCTCGCTTGACGCGCTTACCGAAGGGCAGTCTCTTTCTATCCCCTATAATATTATTGACCCAGACTCGAGTGCATTCACGATACAAGTATCCTTGCCGGACTTCCCCGAGCTCGCCCTGAATATTGATCAAGACAATCGACAAATCTCCTTTATGACGCCCTTTACCGATGGTGATGTTACCTCGTCGATGATCGTTTATGCCACCGATGATACGGGGTTGAGCAGCAACGACACACTAGCCTTTACCATTAAAGAATCACATAATGATCGCCCGACGATCGCGATCCGTTTTGAGCAAGAGCGTTATTTGCAAGAAGATGAGATCGTTGTTTTGTATGCCCTCAATGCAGACGACCCGGATGGCAGCAACGACACTTTAGTCACTACGCAAGCGTTCTACAGTGAAGATCCACGGATCTGTTTACCGGTCTGCTTACCTGTTCCTTTTACCGTTGTACAATATCGCGGGCGTTATGCGGCCACATTAACCACCACGCTGACGGCACCTGAGACGCAATTTTGGCTCTTTGCCTCAACAGCTGATCCTTATGGTTTCACCGAAGATGTGGCGAGTTTTTTTGTAGAGAAAAAAGATAATACAGCACCCAGGATAACAGTTGCCGTTGAGCAAGAAATTATCCACAAATTTGATCCGGCGCTTTTTGCTTACAACCTACATATTGAGGATCTCGACAATGCTTTTGAAGACATCTCGGTGATCCAAACAATATACAGTGATGATCCCACGGGGTGTCGCCCCATTTGTGTGCCGCTATCGGTAACTTGGTTACAGTATGAAGATAGACATGTTGCCTCATTCACCCCGACGATCACTCAATTGGATACACCTTTCTGGCTTGATATTAGTGCAACAGATGGTTTAAATACGACGGAGAAAATAATTCCCTTCATCGTCTCCGAGTCTGCCCCCATTGCACCGACGATCGATATTGTGCTTGAAAAAACCTTGATCCTAGAAAGTGAAGGGTTGGTTTTACCTTATGACCTTCGTATTATTGATCCAGACACGGCGGAAACTGATCGGAGCTTGACGCAAACGGTCTACGATGAGGATCCTCGTACTTGTCGTCCCATTTGCTTACCTATCCCTGCCACTTGGCTGCAGCACAACAGTCGTCATGCCCTCACGCTACAAACCGTACTGAGTGAAGATACAGACTTTTGGTTGGCTGTCGAAGTGAGCGATGGTACAAGTGATATTCTTTCGGTCGCTAAATTTAGCGCACAGCAAAGTTTAAATACGCCGCCGACATTAAGTATTACTTTAGAAAGCGAGACGGTGCAACAAACAGATAATGTTATGTTACCGTATGATCTCCAGTTACATGATACGGACGAAGTAACTGTTCCCGTCAGCCTCACCCAAACAGTCTATCGAGACAACCCAGCCTTTTGTCGCCCGATCTGCGTACCTATTTCGGCCAGCTGGTTGCTTTATAACACAAGACACGTAGCGGTATTTTCTCCCGTACTTACCGAACAACGCACATCCTTTTGGCTCAACGTTATCGCCAGTGATGGGGTAAACAATGTTGAACAACACATTCCCTTCACGGTACAAAAAGCGCCATAGCCTCGTTGAGAAAATAGCAGGTGCGTTCTGCGTTTATTGTGGTATGATGGCGGGCGCGCCTAACAATAGTGCTCGCCAAACACTTCTTGCCCACAAAAACATAAGGATTTGTTCATGAAAAATACCGTCGCACTCTCTTTACTTCTCGCCAGTACCTTGGCCAGCATCGGGGCTCAGGCAAAACATTACAGCTACCCGGATCAAATAACACCACACTACATGTCATTTGGCGTAGAATATTTAGACATGTCTGTTGATCGTTTTAGCGTAAATGGCAGTAGCCCGTCGATTGTCTTGGGTTACGGATATCGTTTTAACCGTTACCTTGAGCTCGGTATGGATCTCTCCGCCCGCACCAGTGGCGATGTAACAGCGACGTTTGTCGACAGTTATGCGCTCCCGGATCATTCTGGCGCCGATCCGATATTGGCAGAGCCCTTAACGACCACCTATGAAAATTCATTAAAAAATTCATTTTTTGCCGGTATACACCTCAAATTAACATACCCTATCATGGATAATATCGATTTATACATGACCGCCGGGGCAACGTATGGGCGCATCGAGCACAACAGTTATTTCAACAAAGCGAATGGCAGTGTCGATCACCCCAACAATGCCCGAGATACCAGTGAGTATTTATCCGGTATTGCCGCAGGACAAAATGAATGTTATTTGACCGGGGTAGAATCGGTATGTGGTACGCCGATGCAACATTACACCGAAAAGTTTGATTCGATAAGCCCTAGTTATGGTGGTGGACTTCGTTGGATGTGGAAAGACAGTGGCAGCGTTCACGTGATCAATATCAATGCCCGCTCATTGATTGATAAAGATGCGTTCAAAGTAACCTCTTACGGCATTAACTACGAATATCAATTTTAAAGCCCGTAGCGCGATAATAACACCCGTAACACTATTTTATTGATAATAGATGAGACATGAATTATTGGCCCCTCTTATGAGGGGCTGATGCGTTTAGCGCGTATCGATGAGTTTGGGCGTCACGAGCGGAATTGCGTTGGCGATAGATATTATCACGTAAACAAGCCCGCTTTGGTGATGGCGGCGAGTGTGGTAACGGAAAGACGGATGTTGGCGAGACCTCGCCTTAAACGCCCCAGTTTGGCATAAAGCGCGGGGTTTTGTCGGTGATTTTGTAAAGTTCATGTTTTTTATAGCGCCGATGATTGCCAAATGTGCGAAACCCGCAAGTCAATTTACCTAATTCCTCCCATCGCCGCAATGTCACCAACAAAACGCCCAAAATAGCTGCCGCACCACCAATCGAAATATAAAGCCTCACAAAATACATTAAAAAAAATGAAATAGGTACAAAAAAAGCGTCACACAGGCGCAAGCTGTTTACTTAAAATGTATCTTCATCGTTATTGATGCATTCCACTTAGTTTTTTTCACTATAATGTAAGTGGGTTTACATTAGAACGCTTCGTTTTTGACGACGACTTAAGCCCAACAATAAAAGGGCAAACAAGGGAACTGCCGAGTAATACGCCGACACTACTACCAGACCGCCTCCGTTGCCAGGGCCGATCACGATCGCGGGGTCTTTACTGTTATAAAAAACCATGTGTGACAGTTTTTTGTTTTTCGGTGTTGACCACGTGCCTTCCAATACGCTTTCCGCAGCGCTTAGACAGGCGAGAGACATCAGGGAGCTAGAGGTACACGCCTTGCCATCACCGAAATTATCGCTATCGACCTGCCAGAACAAATTAAAACCACGGCCTGCTTTGGCCGACCAAAAACGGATCCCAGGATAGCTTAACGCGCCTTGCCCATCATCATAGCGCCACGTACCGGTCGAGTCCTGCCCGACGTTCTCTCGACTTTCCCCTTCATCATTGAGAAAGCGCCAATCCAGACGGTCAATATCATCGCCATACAGGTTACTGGATTGAAAACTGCCCTTTGAGCCAAATTTAGCGATCACCGGAGATATTTTGACATATTCGCCGAAATCATTGTAGCTGAAAATATTACATTGCTCAAAACCACGCCCTTTTTGAGCAGGATCGTCAAAATAGGCATTACAGTCGTTATTAGCTTTGATTGAGGTCGATAATTGGATGAATTCGGCATGTGCACCCGCGGATAGTAGGGTCAGACACAGAAGGGCTCGTTTTAACAAAACCATATTCCTTTGATTTAGTGATCATTACCCATGATAAAACAATCCGCGGCAACAGGCAAGGGTTGAGTAGAAATTAAACAAATAGGATCGTGTTGGTTCCTGTCAGAACCATGCAGCATTAAGCGTTATTTAACGCTAAAAATGGCGTTTTAAAACTTGCCACCAAGACAGCGGTACGCGTCTTTTTGGTTTGGCAAATAGGTTGTTTGAGGCATTGCATTGCGTTTTTTTCTCTTGCACGTCACGGAAAATAGCGCTATCTCGCTCGGTGCGGGTGAGTAAAGTGCCATCGCCGCGTTCGTCCGCGGTCCATAACAAATAGTCAACGAGGTGTCGGAGGCGTTCATCGACTTGTGTTGGTTGGAGATTGGGCAGATCGGTGATCAAATCGTCTACCCACGCGTTGTGCGTGAGATTGTGCTCGGCCGCCACATAACGGCGGAGCATCTTGGGCTCCGCGTGATGCAATTGCCAGCCAGGGCGTAACGAAAACCCTTGCTCTGCTAACTGGGCGCGCCGACGGCTGGCCTGTCTGAAATAAGACCGTCGATCATCAGAGGCGTGCTTAATACCGAGGTAATAACGTTTTTGCTGGATAGCCTTCAGATCCACATACAATTCTTTTTCGGTTAGGTACGGCAGATCGCTCGTTAGATCGCTGATGACCTGGTTATTAAGACCAACCCCAAAGGTTTCAAGCCTAAGAATTTCGCACAACCGTTGGATGAAATCGTGGGACCACTATCCTTACATATCGCTTGGAGCATTCGATCGACAGGCGTCTCTATCGACTTTCCCTCCGTGCTTACGCAAAGCACAGAGACGTCGGGAGTGATTGTTTGCAGATATCTGTCGTTCATAAGGGCTCCTTTTTTCATGTCCTCAAGGTAACATGTCGCCGGTAAGTATACAAGGTATCCTATCGGTTCTACCTATATTTTGTCGGCGAGGGCTTTCGTAATCTACCCGCTTCTACAAAACACTTGGACAGCTCTCCATCTAGACACCCCGGTAATTTCCCGAAGCGATCGCTAAAAACGCTCAAGGCTGAGCTTCGGATGGCTGAGAAGCTCAGTTCTCGGGTGCAAGAATCCATTGCTATGGATGATCCCAACCCTCATCGCTCCGCCGCAAGACGTGTAATTGAAATATTTTCGGCCAGTTTAGACGAGTACGACCAAGCATTTTTTTCACGACACGTCGCCAGTTTTCCTCTGGCGGAGCGAAAAAATTTCGAACGGCTATTGCCCGCGTTTGAATCTGTCGACGCCGACGCGTCTTCGACGGATAGCTTATTGCCCTAAACTGAGTCAAGCCAGTATCAATGCGTTTTTTCACTTTAACGCGCAACTGAAACATTGGATCAGCGATGGACAACCCAACGTCCCGATCGGCTTACAGCATGACATTGATGAGTACATGGAGATCCTTCAAGCTCAGACAAACATCACAGAGGTGTATTTCGACTTGACGGATGGCATGAGTAGTTTGATGATCTTGTCGTATTTCGAGGGGGAAGATCGGCGGTTAATGCGCGAGAATTTCTTGCGTGACTTTCGGTGGTTGCCAAATCAGGATCTCGGCACAAAAACATTAGGTTACAAGCTATAGGCGCTGTGGTGAGATAAACAACAAGACGCCTGCGTAATGCAAGCGTCTTTTTTTTATGACTAAAGCAGTTGATGGCTGTTGTTGTATTTCAATAATAAAACACCAAGCACAGAAGGTGCTATATCTATCCGGCTATTTTGTGTTTGAGATTTGGTCACTGATGCTTTATCCGACAAGACCTACTTTAAAATAAATTAAATTATATAACTAGTGGCTCAACCGTTGATTCTGCTACTTCTCTATGAACGCCATCTTCATCAACGATATAATACCGCTTCACTTGATGGTTAAGATCAGGCACTCCGTTATTCATAAAGTATCCATTTTCTAAGTAGAAATAACCTTCTACACATTGTGAAGTTTCAAGTTCTAATGCTGTAAATTTTGGTACTGTAATCATTTCATTCTCCAAGGTTACATTTGAATTTAATTGTGCAGGATAAATCCTACTTTAATTTTGACAACAGTTCATCTGTGGTTTTACCCCAATCAACAATCTCTTTAAAGTCTTTGTATTGAGCGTTTTTACACAGCCAATTAGATATAAACTCTAACTTGTCTTTTAACTCGTCAGCCTCTTTTACGCCATCCTCGATAAATCGTTGCAACGATTCTTCAGGGTAGTCGTTAACGGTTGTCTCGGCTAAAATCCTTAATTTTCCAATAGTCATTTATTTCTCCGTCTACTTTGATGTAAGTATTATTGAGGCTATTATCATATTGACTACAGCCAGTATTATTAAGCAAATTATAAAATCAACCATTGTTCATTCCTACTTTTGAGTAAGTTTTTTAGATTCATTCCAAATGTCATCTAATAGTACCATTGTAAACCCTGAAGCTAAAGCAAAGTAAGCACAATCATCTAATAAATCTTTGATTGTTTGTGCCAGTTCGTCATTACTAGCATCTATACACCTCTGTACTTTTTCCATAGCAGACTTGCATAACTGACCGTCTGGTGCACCTAGGCAGGCACCTAATACGTTATTTATATCTTCCCTTGTCATATGCTCACCTCTATTTTGAAAGAATTAAACAGTTTTGCTTTCACGAAAATATTTAGCATGACGATATGCACTTTCACCAATAGCGTTCATGCTGCTTCGGTTTCTATCTTGGCGTTCATCACGCCATTGTTGTTTTTTATCATCTGGCAGCATAGCGAGCATTTCTTCAACGTCTTTTCTTTTTGAAGCATCACCAATTAAAAAGCTATCAAAGCAATCTGCAATAACTAGCTTATTAGCATTCATCCAAGCGTTATCAATACCGTTTTCTTTGTACCATTCATCCCAACCAAACAATATTGGCGGTCTTGGTTCGCTTTTATTTGTAATTGGTACTGCACTAAAACCATGACTCAACAATGATGCACAAACACCAGCAACAACAATGTTAGGTGCTTTATATGTATACGAGTCACTTGGGTTTGCTAGTTCATATAAATTCATAATATTTCCCATAAAGGTTTTAAATGAAACATTCCCCAAAGAATGAGGGATATTCGTAAGTGATTTTGCTACTAAAATGCATAGGTAATTAGCACGATACACCAGTAAGAGCCTTGCCCTGACCAACTCTATCCTCTAAAACCAGTTTTGGCGTGTAATTACCACCGTGGTAGGCAAGATCGTAATAAACAACTCCATTAAGGCACACTTCTTTTGGCGACTCATGTGTTACACTATGTGTTAGTGGATCTACTTTTTTGCTTGTTTTTGAGTCAACATGTACAGTTCTTTTTTCACAAGCTGATATTAATAATAGTAAAAATATAAATAGTGCTTTTTTCATAAAATACTCCGTTATGTTTGTATTGTTTTATGGGGAAATGCCATTTTTCTAGATATCCCTAAGTCTGGATTTCAAAATCAATGTGTCATAATGATGCTTGTTTATTTAAAACAGTACAGAGACCCCTTCTGTAGCTTGAGTGATTTCAATAGAAAAACCTTGAAGATTCACGACTGTCCCGTTGATGCCATCGCTAATGGTCAGGGTGTTGGTCAAAGTCAAAATCGTCATGCTCGTCATAGTCAAGAAACTTACACCCAACCATTAAACCCAACATACGTTCACGCTTCTTGATATCTCGCCATGTTTTTAGTTTTTTATACGTTAACTTTGGACTTTTAAATGCTTTATTCATTACTGGCAACCTACGTTAAAAAAAATTATTTCCACTCAACTTCTATTGCCCATTCATAAGAATGAAATTGAGGATCTGGCTGTTTTTCAATAAACGCGATTGCATCTTCGACAACCTCAAACTTTTCTTCTGTGATATATTCTCTATAGCCAAGGCTATTGTCGAACTGTACCGCCACATATTTAATCACTATGACAACCTTTCCTTGTTTTCAGTATTCATCATTCACTCTTCAGTAAAAATCTCGGGTTTGTCACCGTTTTTATTTTGCTCTGCAGAAGGGGGGACACTGATCACGCCGAACAATATCACCGGTACAAAGTAATAGATCGCTATCGGAAACTTCCCTCTAATGGCTGAGATTAGTGACATGACGAGCATAGTGACGACGACACATTTAACCTCCCCGCCATAATACAAGAAAGAGAGAGTAAAGATCAACATTAACAGGGCGAATTCCCAGAGGTTTGTTTTGCTCTGTTTTTTTTCGTTATCGTTCTCTGAAAGCATCTACATTGCTCCTTTTGTGCATTAAAATGGCTATAACGACGAGGACAAGGGTCAAACCACTCGCTGCGCCTAGGGTAACATTGGCAGTACGGGCAAGGCGATTGCGATATTCAAACCACACGGTCTCTACGTTGTTATTCATGACGTTCCCTTGCATTATTTTTTAACAGGGCTTTATTTATCTTTTCCCAATCAACATCATGTGACTTGTAAACCTCAAGCTTAATAGACTCGGGCTGATCCGTTGTTTGAATAACAAAACTCGTTAACAAGTTATCCTCGATAACCGTTATTGACTTCTTGATCCCATCACAGATCGCAAAAAAAGAAATGTCGCGTTCATCTCGCTCCCAGCCTGTAAACGTACAGTTCTCGGCGACTTTAACCACCGCATTAACGTTCAGTCGAACACGTTCAACATCAACCTTGAAACTGATCTCTGCAACGCTTGGTTGAATAAAAAGCAGAGAGGTTAGGAGTGTTAACAGGGTGTTTTTTTTCATTTCGTTTCATTCCTCGATTATTTTTTTAAATATTTAAACTTAAAGCGCTGACACAACAGCTTGGTATATATGATATCCACCTAGCGAACTTACGCCGATCAAAAGGGCGAATACTATGAAAACATTAAAGCCTTCCTGAAAGCGAGAGCGACATTCAAATCCATACGGTAGTTCTGTGTTTCTATCCGTCATGTTTCATTCTCCACTAACAGTTTTTAAATAATATTTTCAATCGGCGGTGTTGCGGATAAGCCTCAACGTTAAATGTTTTTTCATAATTACCCGTAAAAAAAGACACAAGCCATAAAACGAACACCTCGCGTTTGGAGTACGGAAAGAAAATCAGGCCATCTGACACTTTTTTCGTGATCATTGAATAAACGCCTTACTCATAATTGTTTAATTTCATTAGTCTTCGGTAAACTTTTTTAGCTCGACCAAACTGCTTGTCTAGTTGAGGTTCGCAAAGCTCTTCGATAATGCGCTCATCTGACAATGACCAATGTAAATTTTCTAAAAGTTTAATGTTAATCGCTTTTTCCATATCATCATGCACTTGCATCAACGCATAAAAAGAGCCTTTTGTATACAGTTCTTCTTCTTTGTGTTCATCGTTAATACCACAACATTTCAACTGGTCAAAAAGTGCCATCGTACCATTTTCCTCCCAATCGCCTTTCTCTAAAAATAAGCAATAGCCGCTAAGCGTTTCAGCTTTGTCGCTGGCAACCCTCCAATAAGGACAAAGCTCAGCAATAGGAAATACCGCAGAGTTATCTTTCGATTGAGTGCAACTCTGGTAACAATAAGAAGGGTTACTGGGGATGCGCTTTTCATCCTTATTCACTTTCATTGCTGTTAATTCCGTGCTTGTCATTATTCGCACGATTTCATGGCTTGCTGATTGATTCATGTACGTTTAACTCCCTTGGGTAATGTTGTCTGTAATAACGAAATAAAAAATGCGACAAGCCAATAAAAACGCTCGGTGTTTTTTAGCGTTACTTGCTCGTACTGAATAAAGCAAGCAAGGGAGAGCAGTAACAAAAACGACAGCGCCATTTTGAATTTACTTGCGATGACCTGCGCTCTCAAACACTTGACATTTGCAGAGATCTTTTCGGCAAAGGTGATCACCGCGTCTAATTCCGCAAACGGATCATTGATAGTCGTTCCCACACAGTCCCCTTGTTGTGACTTATTTATCCCAAAACATATCGCACCGATGACATATTTCAGCGTGGGGCGTTTGAGTGAGAATACCCCCACATTTTGGACAACGGATCCGCAGGCTCAATATTTTCATTGTCGGCTACTTTTCACTTGATTTTTTAGTGCGGTACTTGGCTATTTCGACAAGATTATTTTTATAATTAAAAGAGCCGTCATCACCTTTTTGTTCAATGTCAGCAATAATGCTTTCAAGTTTTTCATCGGTATAGCCAGAAGAAACACACCCTGCAAAATCTGAAGGGGCAAACTCTGTCGCTATTTTTAAGGATCTCGCTACGTTCATTTTTATTTCCTCTACGTTTTTAAAAAGGGCTGTATGGCTACTAATTCAATCCATATCGATAAGGCGCCTGCCCCCCCCGTTAATGCGAGAAGCACAAGCCACATGACCCAATGTTTGATCTTTTTGTTTAATGGCTGTTCATCCAAAGCACGAAGATAACCAACAATATCGAGGGGATTCGCGGGTCTGATAAATACATCGTCTTACGCCTGCCTAATTTTAATCATTGTAACAAGCGCCTTTGCATCTTGTAAAGCCTGACATTTACGCATGTTGCATTTAAGTTATCTGCAACAGCTTAGAGGCACCCTCACTTGAATTTTACGCTTGTTCATCAATGATAGAACTGCCAATTACGGGCACCATGCGGGCACCGCGTCAAAGTGTACTAACAGAACGGCTATCTGTTTTCACGCCGGTGGATGACAATAACGCCGCCAGTGTTTTTTCACTGGGCACAAAACCGATATGATTACTGTCCCAATAAGGAGGCGATACTCCACATTGTGCTTGGCGATAACTGTCCGCTTCTGGCCACGTCAGGACACGGTATTTAACCATATCATGGGCTGCGGCATCTTCCTCGACGTGGATCGCGTCGATCAGCCCGTAATTTCGCGTGCGCTTTTTGCCCAAATGGGTGATTTTCATTAACAGACGTACAATGCTGGCTTCATCGCCAATGCACCATGCCGTTAATGTGCGCGTGTGGATCAATGGCTCAAATTCACTGAACGCCTTCCAAGCACCTGATGCTGTTGATATTTGATCGCCACGCATCGCCAATAGATTGTCTCGCTGGGCGACCGCCATTTTTTCAGGGTTGGTTTTTCGCGTCCAATAACGTAACTCGCGTAAGTGCGGCGTATAGATCAAGGCCGACGCTGCGAATGAACGCTTGTCGTGCCACGCCTCCCCCACTTCTTTCGGCGGCACCAATTTCCCGAGCGGCAGATCGTGTTGTACTTCGCCAAACTCTTTCGGGTGCTCCCGGCCTTTCTCTTCCTCGACACGCGCCCAAGCAAGGAGCGCATCCAAGTGGATCAAGTGCAATGGATCGCGCATCGGTGAATTCATGGCCAGCGCAAACGTGATACGTAATGGTTTCATACCGACTACCCCGCAAACATCGCATTTAAGCCATCAATATCCACCGCTTCCAGCGCGATTTGGAACGCATCAAGGTATTGATCACCGCCTACAATATCAATTTCACCATTATGACTGGTGATCGCGGTTTCGCCATCAACTTTCACGGTCATGTTAAAGCGTCCCAACCCTTTCGATGACTTTCCACCCAGCTCGTTTTTTTCCGCAAGTCGAGACAGACATTCAAGCAAAAGTCCGACGTGATAATCGTGACGACCCGCGACCACCAGTGTTGAGGAATAAAAAGGCATGCCCGACACCACACACTCATACGCCACTTTGTTCTTGATCTTCAATCGGCTTATTTTTTTGCCTTCTTTTTTATCGTCAGGGTTTTCGGAGACTTGATTTAACCAATCCTGAGCCCCAGCAGCGCCGTTCTCTAAAACCTTATCAATGTTTGGATCGTCGAAGTCAACAAGTCTGTCGCGACGAATAAGGCTAACAGGATACGTCAGTTGAGCAGGGTGCATATCTAGCGCCATGTCTTGTAACGCGGCGGGCAACGTGCCGTTATTGATCAAGGATTGATGGACGGGGTTGGCATCACCAAGGCGCATGCCTGATGAAAACAACTTGCCAGATCCACCAAAAAGCCCCATGTAAAGATTGTCTTGAGCGGCGATGTACTCTGACATTTTAGGGGCGGTGTCTGAGGGGGTACCCGTTGGCGCACCACAAGATAAGCCGCGGTAGGTTTCCGAGGGCATCACCACACCTTTTGCCATAAAGAACTCACTGAAAACATCATGCCCGAAACGACGAAGACGACCCGCGATATTATTCGCTTTAATGTACGGAAAATGCTGGATCGTTTCTTTACTGCCGTCTTCACTACTGACCACACAGGGTTTGCGCTCCGTACGGGTAATAGGCGAGGCTTTCACGCCTTCACGCTTTCCGATGATGCGACCGGTGTTTTCGTCAACAACATGATCACCTGAGCTAGCACAAGCAATATGCAAAGGGGCGGTCGTACGGATGAAAAGTTCGATTTTTACGTGTTCTTTTAATAATGTCATGTGAGTTGCCTTATGTGAGCTATGGATCAAGCCATGTAAAGTGTACGTTTATGAGCTTTAAGCTCTATGTCGGTAAATTTGGTTAACGGTAACAATAACCATAATTCTAAATAATTCAGTTGATGCAATAAGTGCATGGCCTGTTGAAGCTTCGCCACCGTCTCTTTAATGAAGTCATCCTCATCATCAAGGTTCTCGTCGATAAATTTCAAGGTGACAACGTTAAACAAGGCCGCGTTTGTGTCATCCATTGAGCGGATCGCACTGGTTTTGCAAGCGAACAAGGAAGGGATCGGTTTCACTTTTGATTTTTTACCCGATGACGTTTCTCTTGTGCGCCAGGTATTCAGCGCAGAAATCGCCTCTTTGTATGCTTGGGTGGTGCTCATTAATTTAACACGGTCTACCTGACCACAATGATCCCCCAGACGAAAGGTGAAAAGCTCTTGACCTAAGCTGATCGGTGTTCGCCAAACCAGGTGTTGCTGTTTGATCATACCGTAGTGAACGACAAATGGCGGCGTTGGCGGGAAGGTTAAGAACGTCGCAATATCAATGTCTTTATTGATCTTCGTTGCTCCGTACTCCTCGCTATAAAGCGCATTTTTGTACTGTAAAATATATTGGCTACCTGTTGTCACCACATCACAATACGGACAGATCACTTTGGTTGCCTTGGTGTCGGCTTGGTTGTTGAACTTCACACCCTGTTTATAAGGATGCCCTCCGCTCTCGAAGTGACCGCCACATAAGTGACAGGTATAGGGCGTGTCAACTACACCTTGTTTGACCGCTGTCTTGCTTGATGTAACCGCCAGCTCTGAGCTTGAACGAAACATTAGCGTTTCCCCGCTGCTTGTCCGGTGTCGCGATTGAGCACACCGTGCCCTTTACTCTTTAGTCGACCCACTTGCCAGCGGCCGGTTAATTTTATCGGCATCAAAACTTGAACGCGCACCCTCGGTAAACCGCGGCCGACTTTCGGGGATATGTTACCCACGGGGGCTGTGGAGAGTACATTCACTTGTTGAATGAAGATCTGATTTTCACATTCATTGAGTGGTGAGTCGTCAACCCCCCACACTTCACATTCCTGACGAAGGGTTTTGACAAAAGCTTCTTTGACGATTTGTCGTCTATTCATCTCGTTGGCCGCCATAAACTTTTCTCTCACTGCGTATGATCCATGCAGCACCATAGAAGGAACAACGTAACTGCAGATCGTATCTTCTACGGTGAGATCCATCGGCGCATTTCTAACATCAAGACAGCCTTTGCCGACGGCCTTAAGAGAAGCCTTCGTCAAGTTGGTCATCGCGTCGGTCAGCGCATCAATATGCGCCTCGGTGGCTATAAGAGTGGGGCCGTCTTTTCCGCCAATCCAACGAATTTCAGGCACACGACTGATCGTGCTGCCATCTTTATTTCGCCAAAACAACACATTAGGCATAGGGAATTCATCGGTTAGCTCCGCGAACATACGTCGAAAAAAATGTCCTGCGCCGCTGATCCCGGGAAGCTTTATTTTTAGCTGAAATTGAGCCATGGAAAATAACCTTTTATACATCTTGCAAAAAACCTGTGAACATCATATTATGCCCTTAGGGATTTTGCAAGATGAAACATAAAAGAAGCTGAGAATATGTCGATAACCATTAGTTACCCCAAAAGCTGGGGTAAAGCGCTCCAATTGAAAATGAACAAAAACGGCGTTAAATCGCCTATTTCTACTATGATCAAGTCTGCGGCCAAACAGGCGGCTGAGCAACAACTCACAGCATGCCCTTTGGTTGTTGCTAAAGGTGATGTGCGTGAGGTAACCTCAGTGTTGCTAATGCGCAGTGAACGTTGGTTAAAAAAAATAAGCCCTGAGCAACAAAGCGTCGCCCAAACCTTGCTTGCCGGTGCTAACGCTTACTTGTTACACAATGAGGACGTGATCAAGAAAACCGGCTTATTGCCTATCCCACAGCGGGAATGTCGCGAAGGGCAAAATACCGTGTATCATTTTCTCCGTGAGCATTCACCTGTCCAGCCTCATCGCATTGTTGAGGCCAGCACGGGGATCGGTAAAGGCATGGCATTAGTGGCTTCTGCTATTGATCTGCACCAACAACATGGGCGACAAGTGGTGATCAGCGCACCCACACATGCCATCTTAGATCAATTGATCGCCGAATGTCAGTTATTGTTGGAGGCGCACCAGTTAGATATTCAGCACGCCAGAGCCTATGCCAAAACAGATTTCTTGTCGGCGAGGTTATTGAAGGCATGGCTCAAAACATGTGATGATGACGAATTAGTGAGCCAATTAAAAGCGTTTTTAAAAGCAACGACATCAATGCACCTTTCTGTTTGGGAGTCGTTCAGCGGACAAGTACCTCTGCCCGCCTTAACCCTCTTTCATGATGTAAAAGCAGACGGTGAGGACGGTTACCTGGAATACGTGGCGTGTCGCTTCAACAATAAAAAGGTACCTCTCGTGTTTTGCACCCATGCGATGCTGGGTTTTGAGCTGTTGCGTCGACGCCGATTGGGCGAAAGAAAGATCAACTGGGACGCGTATTCGGCCATTCAGCAAGAGCATGCTCAACGGGGCGATAAATCAAAACCCTGGTACCTTTACGATAACCAAGCACGGTTTGATAGCGAAGATAAGGAGCGTCATGAGGAGCTTGTTTTTTCCCCCGATGCTTTTCATTGCATTGATGAAGCGCACATGCTTGAAGGTTGTATTCGCTCGGCAATGTCTCAAGATGTCTCTTTACACGAGCTAGCTAAACAAGTGAAAAAACAGCTTACCCCTATCGAACCGGCGGCGGCGACGAAGATCCTCGCACAAATAAATGAGATCTGGGGGTTGCCACGCCCGAAAGAATCGAGCATTTTATTGGTGGGTCATGAATATGGCTCGTTATACCGTCAAACGTTACACGCGTTGGCTGGGACAATCCGCTCGGCATTGATCGAAACAACAAAGGCGCGGCTGAGCGATACTATAGAGGGACGGGAGTGTTGTCGTAGTTTGCTGTTGCTCAGTGGATTAGCCCAGCAAGACTATGGCGTTATGATCAGTTTGTCTGAAGTGCGAAAATATGTTCGGGTTCGATTCCCGGGCGGCTCGGCAAAAAAATACACCCATTACCTTGGTTTGTGCTCAAGTGGTTTGCGCTTGGTTTCGGCCAGTATTCACCTTGAACAATCCAAAGCCAAGCTGAGCGGTTACGAATATCAACTGATGAAATTGGGGATCGCGTCGACTGAGACGTTGACACATCCCCCGGTTGAGTCAACGTGGCTACGCGAAAACGTCAGCCTGTTTATCGCTGAAAAAGGCTCCGTTTTTGACCCAAAGCACGACTTGTTCCATGAGCATGTCGCCGCCAATATTGCTAAAGAAGACAACGCCAGTAAAGGCGGAACGTTAGTGTTGTGTACAAGCTACGATCTTATCGACAAGCTCCACCACGCGCTTGATGGGGCGTTCGCCCCGGAACGTTTACTGGTGCAAGCATCTGGTCAATCATTATCTAAAAACAAGGCGAAATACTTAGCCTTATATCACGCCGGCAAACGCCCCGTTTGGCTCGCCACGGGCGGTGCCTGGACAGGTCTGGATTTAGCTGATTTTACAGTACCGGCAAAAGACGATCATGTGATCAGTCGCCTCATTATTCCCAAACTGCCGTTTAATGTGCCGGATAACGACGTCAAAAACACCATTTTTGACTCGGGTCAAGACAGTTACTTTAAGTTAAAGCAAGGGTTTGGTCGACTGGTGCGCCGTGCTGGTCGCCAAAACATGCGCCTGGTACTCCTGGATCGACGCATACACACGAACAATGCCTTGTACAAGTCGTCGTTTAAATTATTAAAGCAATATAAAAACAACCTTATTTAACATAGGTCAGCAACTCTCTGAGTTGTTTGGCTTTAATTTGCTCTTTAACATGTAGGTAAAAACAGAACGAGGATCCCACGCCTTTGTTGGCGAGGAGGTAGACATCGTAAGTAATTGTTAGCGGTCACATAGGCTGCATTGAAGTAACCGAGAGCACCTCTCAGCATTGATGAATAGTTAGCGGTCACCTAGGCCGCATTGAAATGACTGGACGTTTTCTTCAAACTCTGAACAATGTTAGCGGTCACATAGGCCGCATTGAAAACCCAGGAAAAGTCGCTTGTATTTATGCATTGGTTAGCGGTCGTATAGGCCGCATTGAAGTCGCCCCGTACAGAGAAAGGGTAGACCGATATGTTCGCGACCTCGGTCGTATTGAAAACCCAAGAAAAGTCGCTTGTATTTATACATTGGTTAGCGGTCACATAGGCCGCATTGAAGAGTGATATCGAGGAGACCACTGTTTCGCTCATGTTCGCGTCCGTATTGGTCGCATTGAAGTTGCATACCCCAAACCAAAAAAATTCCGATTTGTTAGCGGTCACATAGGCCGCATTGAAGAGTTATTGCACCTACGAGTATGCTCACCAATAGTTAGCGGTCACATAGATCGCATTAAAGATTAGCCTGAACATGTTTATTGTCAGTAGTCCGTTAGCGTCCGTATTGGTCGCATTGAAAACTGTCGATGTCGATATTAATTATCCATGTCAGTTAGCGAACACTGATCGTACGACGTAAAACTGGGAGTTTAAACCGATCACAATCAGACATCATGCGCGTTTTGTCGTGCTTTTTTTTGCTCTGCGTAAGAGAGGTTTTTGGTGGGAACGTCGATCCATTGTTCATTTACGCGTTTTTGTAATGTTCTCCCATAAACCGGGGTGCATTCAATCAGGTAGCGTACACCGTAGCCAACCTTTTGCTCTGACAATTCACCATAGAGGTAGCTGGAGTTATTTGTTTCTCTGGCGCGGTGTATACCTTCAGGGATCGGCACCAACATATAAAGGTGCTTATCCGAAGGGCTCTCCATGTACGCGGATGTTTTTTTGCTCATTCTATCCGTCCTTTATTTCTCGGTAATAAAAGTTTTATTTTTGTGTAAACTTGTGCTGATTGAATTTTTGCCAGTGCGACCAATCATCACCACTTAAATAACCTGATACTTGTACGTGCATTTTTCGATTTAATTCTTCTAACTCTTGGATGCGCTTATCAGCCCACACAATAGCTTCATCTTCAATTAATGGACAAGTGCCTGCCGAAAGTTGTAAATCCGCATTAGCAACAATGTTTGACCAAGCTCTTTTTTTATAGTCAACCTTTATTTCTGCTACAGGTTTTTTAGGTGAACTAGATGTACCACAAGAATCACATCCTTCCCATTTCTGCTCTTGCAATATATGTTTTTGTTTGTACATATGGCACCTTTTTATCATTTTTATTGCTTAGTGATATTGAATTAGCTGCTTATTATTACTGCTACATCTTCATCTTGGTATCCATATTGTCGCTCAAGTCAATAACTTAAAACAAATCAACATTGTGTATACAGATACAACATGGTTTTTGTCGGTATGCATATTGCCTGTACCTAGTAAATTTAGATCATTAAGTGAAGTAAAAAAAACACAAAACATTACTAGCGTTTTTCGATAACATCGTAGACTTATCCACCTTGAGTTTTCAGTACTCTACATTAGGCGATTTGCAACAACGGTTTTGCACTGCGATAACGGGGCGTTAACTGTGCCACATGAAAAGTTTAGTAGGCGGCATTCATCGCCTTATCACCAGGCGACTTTATCACGATCACTTACCCAATAAAGAGCGTTGGCTAGACAAAGCAGAGGATCATAAAGATAAAACTCAAGGCTGCTATGCTCCATACTACGATTTGCGCACTTCATAGATTACGCGTCAGCGTAGATTGTTTTGTTTGGCTCATAATGTACTCTTTTTTTTGTTTAATCAATAGAGAATATAGCAACCATCAGCGCACCACGCAAGCTAAACATGGTTTATTGTTATGTTTCGAACTGGCCGCAATATCGCTCTGCTTATATTTATTTATCGAAAAAAATAAAAAGCCGTTCAGAATGCGTATTTAACACTCAAATTACCCGCTGTCGCCATTGCTCAAGTCGATGAGCGTTGTAAAGCGCATTGCGTTCTGCGGAAATTCTTCTTTGGTTAACTAAAAGTAAACCACAACACGCTCTTTTTCAATGGCGCAGAAGTCTCCCGTAAAAAAGGTGTGGTTCTTTTTTAGCAAGGCTTAGAGTTCGTTAGCAAAAGCGGTCGGCACATATATTGCTAGCTCCAGTGGGTCTAGCTTATTAAATGAAGTTAAAAACAAACATAACACCATCAGTCTACATGCACATTAAAACGAGAACACACAGGAGCAAACAAAATGAATAATATAAAAAATAGCCTACCCGCACTCATACTCGCAGCAAGTTGTTTTAGTCACATCGCACAGGCTGAGGTGCTTTTTGAAGACGATTTCAATAATGTGAGTGGGGGTGGACTCAACTTCCCTCACACCCAATACCAATCAGGCTTAGGGTTAAGTGTTCACTTAGACTTTGCGGGCTGGACAAAAGAAGGCACCTCTCACGGGGTTGACGTTGATAACGGGAGTAATCTTGCGGTTAATGATCGTAATGTGGCGGCAATGATCTGGCAAGGACACACCTTAACACAGAGTAACGCGGTTCTCGGCTCCAACCTTTTGGATCATCAATATGATCTTGGCTTCCTGATGAGTGCCGCTGTCTATGAAGATAGCCAACAATTCACGACATCATTAGGGGGTATGTGGATTGAATTGCTTCGTAATGACAACTCTGTGGTTTCACAAGAATTATTTCAACCGGGTGCCTGGACCGGCGACATGGACTTTAGCGAAGCAAACATGCAGTATACGGGTGATGGCACGGGTGATGTGCGGATCAGTATCCGTTATTCGCCAACGAACAATCGTTTCTCCGGAGCAATTGACAACATTAGTCTACAGAGCGTATCTTCAGTGAATACACCATCATCGGTAGCGTTCATCGCTTTGGGTCTCATTGGGTTCATCTCTCGACGAACGAATAAAAAGTAACATGCCTTTTGATAACCCGACGTAAAAAAAACACTCGTTAATACGGGTGTTTTTTTGTAAACAATACGTACGCACTAAAAAAAAACAGACAAAGAACGTCTCCTTTTTTTACACCAATGCGGTGGTGACTATTGGCATTTTTTCTTTCCTCCCAAATAGCCTTCAACAATCAGTCATCAAATTCTTCGATGTCGAGAATGCTCTTGGGCGCTATCGGGTGAGTCGACAATAGGCGAATCAACAACGTGTGCCTTTTCTTCGCTAGGTAAGGCCGGGTAGTCATCCGGCTTGTTCGCCCCACCCAAACTTTCCCACAACGCTCTGACACTGTCAACCGACCACGTATCTTTCGGGATATAGATCATTTCATTCGGGTCTTCGGCATGAGACCACACCTCGTCTCCGGGTACGTACAGCTCGACAATGACGCCCCCTTCCACCCATCTGCCCAAATGCTCTTCGGCATATTCTTTACCGGTTGTCACCCAGTCGCCCGCTTCGATCTCCATCCCCTTTGGCATCGCGCGGTACAAGGTAAGATCTCCTGCACCTGCCAAGTTAATGCATTGATCAGGGAACAAGGCCGTTGTTGCTCGCCCTATCCGGGTTCGGTTACGATCATTGAGATCCATCATATTCGGCGAGAGCAGTTTTACAAAATCTTTATAGCAAGACGAGTACGACGCCAAGTGCGCTAATGCCTCATCGAAATCCTCAGGTAACGGTTCAATGCGTTCTAATCGCAGGTTGTAAAAGCGGCGTTTTTTATCGTTCTCTAACTGCGCTCTGTAGGCGTCGTTTTTCAAAAATATGTCGTGATGCAGGTCGGCCAATTCATTGCCGCGTTGCGTGGTGGCCTCATCGGGTGAGCTGTAAATCATATCAAGTCCCGCAACGTCAATCAGCGTCACACAGCCTCCGTTTTCCCCGTAAAGGTAGCTCACCTCTGGACCGTCATAAGAATTCAACCAGAGGCAGGCGCTGTCGCCTTCTTGCTCAAGTTTCAGGCGCGCCAAGTTGATCACCGACACGGTAAAGGCACTTTTTCCCGGACATGCCTCTATCTTATCGAGTTCATCCATATCAAAGGCTCGCTCATGCGCAATAATAAGCGGTTTAACGTCACTGACACGCATCTTTCGGATCGCATGTGCATCTAAGGGGTTTTTCATTTTGTGGCGCTCCTGTGGGGTGTTTTCACGCAAGGAGCATCCCGTCGGCATTCATGCGCCATGGCGTGTACTCATCGGTGATTTTCATTCTACCGTTAATGGTATCACAAAAGCCATAAAAACTGACGATGGCCGTTATGCGTGTTTCCTGTCGAGAACGGCGACACACCCCGATGCAAGTAAAAAGCAACGGAGAGTATTGTTGAATACTCCATGTTGCTTTATGTTGTTATATTTCAATATTAAATATTATTGCCGTTTTCTATTTTCGGCGAGCGCCAATTGACACAGCTGATCAAATCGCTGAGAATATACCTGTGGTGAGACAATTCTTAGCTGATGTCCCGGTAGCATCGATACAAAAACGTAAGGCACATCACAGTCCTTCGTTAACCAATACACTAAGTTTTGAGTCGCACGCGATGAGCTATTTTCGCTTTCAAGCGTCTTGGCAATGCCCTCAAAGTGTTTGGCGGCGCTAAGGCGATTCATTAAACGATATCCGTCAACGCCATTATTACCGTCGGGCGTCGATTCAAATACGGCCGGAGAGATCACCACCTTGTCAATAACAGCATGACCGCTATCCGCGTCAATATAGGCACGCAGTGACGCGTCTTTAATCGCTAACGCGTTCGCGGTCAAGGCACATTGACACAACTGCTCAAAGGCTTCTGGCATACGGCTCTTTGGTAAAATCGAGCCATTGCGCAGGTTGCTAAAAACAAAATCATCCATTGGGAAGTTCAAAAACCCGGAGGCGTCGCCGTTTAAATGTGCTATGAGCATAGAACCACTTTCAACTAACTCTTTAGACGCCCCTTTCTCCGCTAAACAGGCACTAATATGATCGGCCGCTTTTTCCTTAGACAATAAACGATAGCCTCTCACCTGGTTATACCCTTCGCTGTCTTCATCAAATAAGGAAGGGTCCATGGCGGTTCCATTGATCATCGTACGCCCTAATGGATCTACATAAGCATCGCACAGAGCTATCTCGTCTTTAGGTGTTGCAATGGAAGACTTACGAATCCCTTTTAACGCTTTAAGGGCTACCTTATCATCACCGGTCAGCAGTGACGCAAGGTAATTGCTATTTTTTAAATTAAGCGCCGAGGCGAGGGCTTCATTGAGTTTGTCGTTCTTTTTCACCGGGTTGCTTGAGTAATGTTCTATCCCGGCTTTAAGCATCACTTTAAGCTCGGCAACACTTGTCGGTAAAACAACACATGTGTTGAATTCGTCTTGAGTGTTCGTTGTCTGGGTGGTAATAGGTGAGAGGGTTTTGTTAACGCTCGGCACAGCCGTAGCGACTAAGTTCTTCGTCGTCATATTCGTCTCCTGGGCTCATAGATTTGCGGCTATCCGGTACACAGTCGAGCCATAAGAAACAAGCTAAAATGTGGGGTTTTCAATGGGGTTTTTACTACAGACTCACCGTACTCTACGATCTCATGACGTGTTATTCACATTATTTGAGCATAAAGCGGATAGCGGCAGGGATGCCTCCCCACTGGCCAATTCACTGAATTAACCATTGCCCACATCGTATCATAACACCAGCAAAAAACAAGAGGTAAGGTTTCTCTGCGAGCAACGAGCTTTTTTTACACTGCCACCTACCTAAATGTTTTAGGGGCTACGGGCGGGGCGTCGGTTTAAATACCGTTGGGCTTACATTTCAACCCAATTGAACAAGGGGTTTTCTTTATCTCCCCCCGCCCATTCACAGGTATATGTTCTTTTCGTGCCATAATCATCAATCCGCTCAATTATCGCGCCATCTGAATTCGCCTGGTACTCTCCAGAGAAACAAAGTTTTTTACTGAGGGGTAATGTGTCCAAGGGAATGAATGACTCTCCATACGACGCTACTTCGTTGCGAAATTCATACGAGATAAAATCACCAACACCTTCAAGGACGACTCCAGCTACAAAAGAACGCTCACCCCTCGGTTGTTTTTTTTCGAGCGCCTTGCTCGTCATCTGGTGACGTATCGCTGCTCTCTTATGGGTGTTATTCTTGATTATGACAGTGACAGGGCGCTCGGGTTTACCTGAGCTTTTATTGCTCGCCAATGTCGCCACGGGTAAGGATATACCCTCTACCATTTTGTGTGGCTCTACATTACTTATATCACTCAGGGCGCAAAGGACTATCAACGATAGCGCCCCGACAATGAGTAGGTGTGTTTTTCGGTATTTTACGTTCATGTCTTTTCTTTTCGCGCTGTAAAAAAGGTTGAGTATTTCCCGTCGTGCGATGCGCTCTCGATCGAACGGCTCATCAGGGCGTCTTTGCCAAAGCTTGGCGTGGGGATAAAATGCAGAGTGCTTAATACCACCCTGCATTGTTATATGTCAATACTAAACCACCGTCAAGCGAGACTCGCTCCGCTACAGTAAGGAGCGGCGGCGATTCTCTGTCATCTGTCCATGCACTGTGTGCTCAATCGATGCCGTCCGCGATAAATGATCGCTCCAAGCTTTCAATACCGTTGCATTGAGCTCTTGTAAGCTATTGAGGTAATGTTGGTTGACGATCATCTTGTCGGCCTCTCGATCAAATTCACGAGTGGTATGCTGAAGTAATGCCTCGGGCACACTCTCGGTATCGTGGAGTAGTTTTAGTGCCCCATAGGAGTGCTCTGAGTTGCTTTTTTTGATCCCGGGGTAGTCTGCCCCGCCATCTCGTACATCTCGCCCCCCACTGCCCGCCATAACAGCCTCAAACATCCCCCAAGAATTCGGGTGATAAGGGGTTTGCTGATCTTCCATGACAGGTAAAATGGACAATAAAAAGGCGTTCGCATGCAACGTGACATCTGCCGGGCTTTTTGTTTCCCCTAAATGTGCGTGTACTTTGCTCGTAGGGGTGTGCCGCCCACGTAAGTCAATACAGGGGATCGAAGGCGTTTTAGCCTGCTCCGGACTCTCGAAAGAGATCGCTTCAAACGCTTTATAACCAAGAAGACGGGCGGCCATTTGATCACGCAAGCCTTTTTTAGACAGGCCGTCGCCGATCAGCGCGAGCGCCGGATCCATGTTTTCGGTTTGGTATTGTTTAAAGTTCGTTTTTGTTAAGGGTGTTAATGTTTTCATAATAAAATGCCTCTGATCGATTCATCATGTGCTTACCCGTTATTCACATTAATCGACCTGGTGTTTTATTACAAAAGGTGATTGTTACGTGCATGGTTGGTGCGGATTTTACGGCATCACAAAGTGATCGGGTAAGTACCACGGGATCTCCCCCGCATTATGCCCCCACTAACGAACGTGACTTTACTGGCTGCATATTCACGCTATCGTAGCAGATTTTTTTGAGAAGTGAATTGTTTTTTTTCGCGTATCGACGTCACACGTAGTAACACGCCTTATTGGCACTCGTCATAACTAAACGAAGATTTTTTGAATGGCCATAAATTCAGCTATTCAGAAAATCATGTTTTCGTGGCCAATTTTTGATGAATAAAAGCAAGCTCTAAGTTGACCACCTCTATTTCCAATCGTCATTTTTATTTACCTTCGGTGAGTAACGTAATATCCGACCGTATTTTAAGTAAACATTTGTTCAATAATTCAACTAACTCCTTTTGAACAAAGGGCTTGTCCGCTAAATGTAGGGAAACTCTATCTCTAATACAAGAAGCACTTTCAAAAGGTTTTCTGGTCGCTTTTAGCCACATTAAGATCTCCGTGGCCGACTCTGTTATTTCTTGAGAATAACTTGTTTTAAGGCTGTTGAGAGCCTTTTCAATTTGACATAGTGTAGACATAGCTTTACTCCTCATTTTTTGTTTCGTTTTTTATCGACATTTCTCAATTTTATGCCCGTGTTCTGCGAGCTCATGCTCAAGCAACTTTATCGTCGCTTTTGATTGTTCAAGTTCCAACAGTAGCCTTTCTACGGCTTTGGATGCGCTTGTCTCTGGCGTCGTGCAGTGCTCCATGACCAACGAGGCAATTATATTTAACTCCGCGGTGTTTTTACATTCTTGATTTTGCATTTTGTTTTACCCCTCGCTGGCAATTCCAGGTACGCCACTAAGCCAACCTTTAAGATTTTTTAGCCACGTTACCGCGGATGTTTTATCGCCTATTTGCAGACTGTTTTCATCGACAACGACAATAGCATTAATACTACCTCCATTCTTTTCATTGTCGAAAATAGAAGCCTGACAGCAATAGTTCTCAGAGTCATCACGCCAAACCTCGACATAACCACAGACCCCTTGAAACATAGCTAATCGATGTCTCTCAGCTACACTGATAATGTTATCAATGCTGTCAACTTGCTGAACATCGATGTTGAAAGGAATTGCTTTTAAGCATCCAAGCATCTTAATCATCAGTATTTCTGTTTGCATATACGACCCTCTGTTAGCTTTTGTTGCTTTTGTTACACCAAGCTATACCACCAAAAAACACAATGAGCATTATAACACTTCCTGCAAATACATTTAATGGTTCTACTCCATTAATCAAACTCATTAAATTTCCCATCGAATCCCCTTGTTATGAATCTTTGTTGATAATGTGGCTTTGACTTTTAATGTCAAACTGCATTGACTTTAAATTTGCTGGATAAATATCTGATCCACCTAGACCATTAGAAACTTCAAAGTTTTCGCCACATATTTTACCAACTGTAATAACCAATTCGTCTTTATTTTTAGCCGATGACTTTATAAAATCCACGCATACATCACCGTCATCCGTTAATGTTTTGCTAAGAGAAACATCTATTCCATGTACATTGATTTTGCTTATTTCAAGAATATCTTCTGAGTTTGCAGAAAATGAAAGTGCTGCAATTATTGTTAAGCATATAGTCGTTTTTTTCATATGTTTATTCCTCATTTACAGTTACAGGAATGTTTTCTGCATTACCCTGTTTCATAATGAAATTAATCGCAGCAAGAAATAAAGCAATCAAAGCACCTGTAGCTATCAGGTTTATTGTAAAAGCACCATCTGGAATAACAGCTATAGATTCAAACAAAAATGATAAGGCAGCAGATACACTAATTAGTGCCACTCCTATATTAAATCCATTTTTTTGTTTTGAAAAACTTAAGGCCAATCCACCCAAGCCTAAAACAAGTGAAAGCAAAGATAATGCAGTTAGCAGTCCACCTTGTGTAATCGAAGTTAAGCCTTGTCCTAATAATCCAATACCAAGAAGAGGCATTGCGGCAAACATACCAATCATTAAAACCATATCCCCATTGGTACACGGAGCATTATCTTCTTTTATTATTACATCACACCCTTTATTTTCTGCACTCATACTTTTATGCCTCTGTTAGCGTTTTAGTGTAGGAAATCTAAATTCATAACCTTCTATTGCTCGTAATTGTTCTGGCTCTCTACCTAACAATTCTTCAACAAAAATATCCTCCCAAAGCAACACGAGCATGGCTTCACTGCCCATGTCTTGATGAAACTTCCGTTGTTCTTTTAGTTCTTTAAGACTACCTACGAATTCAACATCACCATCTATTGTTTGAAGTTCAGTTAAACGATAGGTAGCGTTTTTGCCCATGTGATAAGACATAAAGGCAAACAATGCTTTTGGAGAACCTTGCGGAGTATGTAAGCCATTCGCCCCACACCTAATCACTTCAACAGCTTCATTGGTTGTTGGGCTGTAAAGATAGTATTCTGATGCCATGTTGTTTTATTCCTCTATCGTTAAGACTTTGTCAATAATTGTATATAAACTAGTTAATATTAAAACTATTCCCGAAATAAGTAATATAACTAAATTATCAAGTGTTTTTTTTTGTCATTTTCAATATAAAATCTTGCACATTTAATTTCTCACTTGCGTTTTACTGATTTAATTAAGGCAAACACTGCTAGTGATGAAAAAAACAAGCCCATGTTCATAAAGTTGGTGATCGCAAGTATTGCTCCACCAATGATGGTGGGAAAAAGCATGTTTAAGTCAGTATTCATAAATTTATCCCTCGGTCACTCGAACACTTCGTCAGGACAATAGTAAGCATCATAACTTTGCATTGAAAAGCTAGTTGCATTAGGGAAATTCTTCTTAATGGACTGCAGTATATTCGTTGCCGATTCGTTCAAGTCAGCATTAATTATTTCAAAACAACAGTGCGACTCTGTTCCTTTTGAATGAGATGAGAACCCAAGATTAAAACCAGTTTCTGTTATCACACCATCAATCAGTAAGTCGATCCCATCCTCGGCTTCAATTTGTTCAAAATCAATTTTATCGTGCTTGAAATCAATCGAGAGTATTGTGCAAGCAAACTCATTCAAATGAAGTTTTTTGTCTAACCGTCTTTTACGTGGTTTACTTTTAGGCTTGTTGTCGGCATCCGACCAAATTTTTATTTCTAGTTCATTAGGAAGCTTCGCAATAGCACTTAAGAGAGGATCTGTATCTTTTAAGTCATTTATACTTTGAAGTATTGTTTTCTTCATTTTATTCCCTTGTTGTTAAAGCGAGGTGAGCTTAAAAAATTGCATTGAGGCTATTTGATTTTTAGAGTCAGTTAGTAGCCATACAGAACCATCTTCTTTTGTTGCTTCATTAAATAACTGAACAGGAAATTGGATCGTGTCCCAATCATCTCCAGTTCCACTTGCGCTTTCTACAGTTATTTCGTAATAGCTTTTACTTTCAAGAGCCCAATCACGTTCCGCACCTACAGATGTGTATCCACATATATTTGCACCATCAATAACACAACGAATAAGTTCAGCATTCTCGAAGAGTTTATGTAGCTGTTTTATTTCATTTTTGTTTGCCATAATATTTATTCCTCTGTTAGCGACAAGACAGTAGACTCAATTAGTTCTACTATTAATTTCTTGCTATCTTCTCTAGCTATAAAAGCCATAGGTTTATTGACTCCAGATTTTTCGTCAGGGTTCATTTTTTTTCTGTCGTTCAACCGCCACCATTCCAATCAATTTCAGGCGAATATGACAGTAAAAAATCAACGTCACTTTTTAATGTTGGTGATTTTGAAATTGCTTCTTTCAATGCCGACCTGAACTCCGCATTATCTATACTGACGTTCAACAAGATATTTTCTCGATGACAAAGTGACAAACAAAATATAGCCGCATTTATTTCCTTAGCAACAGTGTCGTCAAACTTGTATTGGCACATTCTAAACCCAAACCTTCTGCTTTCTCTAAGGGCATTAAAAAACTTAGTGGATGTACTCTTTGTGTGCTCATACGCATTAACGATGTCCACAGTTGAGAATGTATTTTTTTCAGGCATACTATTGATCCCTTATTCAGCTTTTATTTTAATTTATTATGGGGGATAAATAACTCTTGTGCATCGACAGCTAATTGCTTTGGTGACCGTTTCCCAATCGTTTCAATACGCAAACGACCACCTTTGTCTTTATGACAAGGGTATATGTGCAAGTGATAGTGATCTAACTCGTTAAAAGCACCATTGTTTTGTAAAAAACCAATTCCATCCGGCGCGTATTTTTCAGTCAAATTATTATAGATTTTCTTGGCTACACGAAATATACATAATAACACATCTTCTGGAACCGATACAAAATCAGGATACGGTAATTTAGGACAGATTAAAGTATGCCCTCTGTTGATTGGCCTTATGTCCATAAACGCAATGATCAAGTCATCTTCGAAAATGATTTCTGCAGGCAAATCTCTTGAGACAATACTTTCAACGATGGTCATTTTTTTTACATCAGGTTCGTCGGGAAACCACCCTTCGCAATCGCACACGTATCGAGCTTCTGAGTGAGAGGCGTTTCGATTAAAGCCATGCGGCGCATCAGGATGTTCCTTGCAAGGAAGCTCGATACGCCCTTCTTTATCTTTGCTTGGCATCTTATTTGACCTCCGACTGACAAGATAGGATTATTTGTTTACGCTCAACATCCACCGTAAAAGCCGCGATGTTTTTTAATCGATAAGCCACCTCTCTTAATCGCGCCCCCACCGTGTTGGTGTATTCGTTATGTTTAAAACCAGATTCCGCACGTTCTGTTGAAAGGCAATTGTTCTCCGTATAGTGATATTGGTAACCGGCATCTTTGGCGAGAAATTCAATATACTTATTCATCGGAAGAGAGAAGTGCACGAGTTTGAATTGAGCATCTAAGCCGTCTCGAGCAAAATTCGCGTTCGGCGTCTCACTGGCACTGGCACTGGTCAGCAGACACAAAAATAACGACGGCAAGACGAATGATCGAGCAAAGTATTTTTTCATTATGATCCCTTGGGGTTGGTAATAGGGAAGGAAGGCTCTTGATGCTTTGTGATGATCGCAAGGCAAGCGGCCTTTTCTTCGCCATAACTAGCGGTGGTAAATATTTCATCGGGGCAGGTTCGACACGCAGGGTGATAGCACCAGCCAGTTGAGGTAGAATGAGCGCGCACGATCCCTTCACTCACCACTAAATCGAATAACAGCGCTTTATCGGTGAGCGGATTGAATACATCGGTTAATTTGCACGTGATCACGTTAGCGGGATCATCGGGCAGCACCTTGGCATTTTGGACGCGGTATTCAAATCCCATGATATCGGCTAACGAGATGCAGATCTCTAACTCCGTCAAGGTATTCATGATCATCACTCACCTCCTGCGGGCGTTTTAACGGGTTCACCGTCAATAATTTTGACAACATCACCGGCTTCCATGTTGACTCTGAGCGTGCGACCACTGTCCCATGCAACACCGAGTTGCCCAGCATCATCAACATCAACCACCATACCTTGTTCGCCCACCTTGATGGGATCAGGATCTTCATCCATCTTCACTAGCGCAATGCGTTTACCGATATAAAGCTCGCGTAAATTATCGTACTTTGCATTGTTAAAAAGCATGTTTACCCCGGGTTTTTGGCAACGAAGCCAACATTTAACGTGATGAGATATTAACCTGTACGGCAGATGATGTCAATTGTCTAATGTTCAGAGGGCTGGCCATAATAAAGCCCCTAAATAGGGGCAGTTGCATGTTAACAAAGGAAAGTCCACTACCTTAACGTTTACGGGCGATTGAGAGCCCAAATAGCCCCAGCACCATCGCTCGCTACCACCCGAACAGCTTAAACGTCACCCCCTGGGCTTCGAGCGGGTTGTCCGGATCCCAGACTGAGAGCGGGACAGTTTTTCGATTAAAATAGACGGTCATGGTGGCGCTAAGCATCTGTTGCTCGCCGACCGATGAGATCGTTCTATCCACGACGACAAGGGGGCCGCCACAGCCCTCATGCCATGTCATGGTGCTGATCAAGTGATCGCTTGGGGAAAGGGGGCGGCTTTGTGTCCGAGCGCTAGGCGAGTCCTTTTTCCGTTTCAGGGCGCTTTTTAGCGTGATTGACGGTTTGAGATTAACGCCATCAGGGAAGCGATCACAGGGGAGATTAACAAGCGCTGGGGTGATGTACTTTGGATCGCCATCAATGAGCCTGTCAAGGTGTAGATTATCTAACTCACCATCAACAAAGATGAGTCGTCCCGTAGTCGTCTGGCACTCCTGTGAACCGTCGCTTTGCCGATAACACGCCGGTGTGCGCTCAAAGCTCGCAAGGATCGACGCTTGAGACTGTGTCGCCACCCATGCCGCATCAAGGGGCTGGCTAGGGGAAAAGAGTACTTGGTTGATGCGCGGAACGCCGACAAAAATTATCCCGAGCGTTCCGAACACATAGAGCGCAATGACCGATTTTCGCATAGATGACATGATGACCTCGTAAAGACAGAATGCGTCGACGTAACGCATAATATTTACATGGTATCACATTTGCTAAAAAGAGGGCGTTACGACAACGAGACTTCGCGCACGATCAATGGGCTAAGCGTTAGCTCACTGAGTTTGGCGGACTCAATGGGCAAGGTGGCATTAAGAGACGCGGTGATCCCACACTGATTCTCTACGGATAAGTAGACGGTAAAAAAAACCGGGGGACAAGGTTGAAACCGGCATGACCAGCAAATACCCGTTGGCATACCGACTGCATAATTCGCCGTCTTCATTTCGCATCTTTTATTCACTCGTTTAGCGGGCGTCATGCAACGCGCGCGCGTTAGGTGGGGTGACGGTTTCTTAAGTGTCCGTGGATTTTGTCGGTAAGGCTACCTCTGGTTCGTCCGGCACAAAGCTTGAGGCTGTTTTCCCCGAACCTTCACCGTGCTCACGGTAGGTATACATACAGCCGCCAGGTACACGGAGTATCGATGTTTTTGCATCGAACATCTTCATCTCCCCTAATGCCAATGAACAGTTTTTATTCGTTTTATTCTCAGAGTAAGGGATGAAGCACGAAGACACATAGCCGCCATCACCATAGCCATATTCATGTTGCATGTATAGCCAACCACCCGGGACACGGCGCACACTAATTCGTTGCCCCTCAAACTCGATCATTTCATGTTGTTCTAGCGTAAAGACATCTTGTTTTGGGGCGGGTGGTGTTTTCTTTTCCGGCAAATTTTCAGGGGCTGAACCTTCCGGTCTCGAGTCGGCTTTTTTCTCGCCGGACAGTAAACCCGAAAGCCAGCCAATAAACGTGCGGGGGAGGACAGTTTTTTTTGGTGATTGAGACATGCATTATTCCTTTTAGGGGATCGTTTTTTTTTGTGGTAAGCGAGTTCTATCGCACCGGCAATATCACTCGCTTGTTTTTTTATCGCAACGTGATCACGACAGGTGATTTGAAATGGCCGTGAGTGCCGACTTAGTCAATTGCTCAAGGTACGTTTGGGTGACGAGATTATCAAAGATATCGCCGCCATTGTGGTGCAGTTTTTTCATCACCGGCGCTTGCGCCAGCGTCGCCATTTTCTCTGGCGTATAATACGCCCAGAGGTGTGCCTTTACGGCTTGACTCAATTGGTGTGACAACCACTGTCGCCAGGGCAAGTAGGCTGGGCAGTTTGACGCGGCATGAGGGCTGAGCTCACTGAGCATTTCCTCAAGTGAATGTCGTTGTTCGGGTGTCCATGCCAAGGGCGTGAACGTCGGGCGCATATATTTCCCCGCCGACGTAAAGCCGTGCTTAAGGTAACCCGCCGCCAACAGATCGTCAACAAACACGCTGGCAACGTGAGTGAGTAGAAAAGTTTTGGTGGCTTGCCCAACGAATTGAGTGAGCTGTGTTTTTTCTACCGCGCTCAGGGGCAGGACGTCATCGACAGTCACTTGACCACTGCGTAAGGCGAGGTGGTAACGAAGCGGTGGCGCGGAGCTGTTTTGCTCGGTGGTGTCGATAAAACATAATTGGTATACACGCCGAGCAATCCCCATCACCGTGGCGAGAGACTCGTTGATGTATTCACGTCTTTCAATGGCTGAGTTTTTACAAAAGGACTCCGGCACGGTATCGATAAATTTCCAGAAATAGGTACCACTGATCGTGAAGGCACTTTCTTCACGGTGCTCGTCCTGAAAAATAAGCGTGACGGTGTCCGCGCGATGAGCGCCGACATCCTGTTGATCGGTGATGTTCGGTTGGTAGAAGTTGATCACCATCTTACGTAGCTCTGCTGCTTTTCCGTTTGGCAGGTAAACGCCCAAGGCGATCGTTTCAAAGGCGGATAAGTCAATGTCGTGTTTTGCTTTTGCGGTGACGCCAAGTGCGCCGCCCAGTTGATAAATTCTTCGCATCATTGCCTCGTTGTTTGAGTGCATATAAAAAGTGAGTCGCCGTGTTTGCGTCTCCTGAAAAAAGCGCCACGGGTGGTGAGCTTTCTTTTTGTTTTTTTTGTCGAGGACGCTTGGTTTTTTTTGTGGAGGCAAACATGATGAAAATTTTGTAGCCGCGTCTTTTTTTTATCGACCAGTTATTTTCACGTTAGGCAAAAAGGTCGAGTTATAACTATATCACAGGGAATAGGTAAATCAAGCTATTTATGCGCGATGCAGAATTTGCTTGTTGCGCACAACAGTCGTTTTTTGTGGAGGTGCGCAAAAAGCCCTGCATTCTTTGATCCTTTTTACCCCACCCCGCCTGCGATCCCCGCCGATCCTTTTTACCCCACCCGGATCCTTTTTTTGGTCAAAAAGTAGCCAAAAAGCCAACGATCCTCCCTGTTATGTCCGATAACTTGAATTATCGGACATAATCGCGCAATTTGGCGACTTTGACGCAAAACGTCGTTTTTTTGTATTTTGCATTTTTGTGGGGTACGGTGTTGTGGCGGGTTTATTTTTTTTTCTTGTTACGCGCTCGTGAAAAAAAAGTTTACCGCGAGGCATGGTTAAAAAACGCATTTACGTTTTTTTTGAGTTTTAGAAAAGTTGGATTCTCTGTGCTTTGTGTTTTTGGTGCTTTTTTTTGTGGCTTGTTTTGCCGATTTTTAGGTCTAAATCTCGGGGGTTTTCGAGCGTTCTTGTCGCCATAAAACCACATTAATACGCGTAAAAACTGGCGGCTTCTTCTTGTTGTTTGTCTTTTTTATTGCTAAAACATGTCAGCAAAAAAACGAGATTTACCGAGTGCTTTTGTCTTTTTTATGCCACCTTATCCGACATTGCCAATGATAAAAGGCATATTCTTTAACGTGTTTTTTTAATGATTACTCTGTTCTTTTTGAACACACGGTTTCTCTTTGGCGCTTTGTTGCCCCGAAATATCGATCCGACCGCAGTGTTCATTGTAGTCCAGTAAATGGTATTTAAAGGCGACTGACGTCGCTAATAAACAACACTAAGGCTTGTCGTCGACAAAGATTTTTTTTGCGCGCTGACCTGATTGATTCGGCGAATAACGTCTACTGTGTGTAATTGAATAGTAACTCCATGGAGTGTCAAAAAAGAAATCACACCTTAATTTAGCACTCACTTGAGCGATGAGGCAGGCGACAACCTCGCTATTGCACGTACGTTTTTTAATTAACGAGTGTGCGATATTCACTTGTTTACGACAAGGTAAATGGCCTTTTTTATCTTACGTTCACGGCACAGGCTAGGTGAGCTTTTTATTTTTTATGGGTTTTTTTACTCACGGATCAGGGGGAGTTCTTATCTTCGGTGCCCGGCTTTTAATGGTTGTTCGCCCACTTGGTCCGATGCCGCATGGGGTTTTAGGGGTAATGAAAGCCACATTTTACCTCTCGACAAACATCAGTCGTGTTGACATTGTCGAGCCCCGCGTCACGTTGCGCACGCACTGTTAGGTTTTTTTCGAGGGTTTTGTGACAAGGCACACCCCCTTTTTCTGCTATGGGGTTGAGTCAATGTGTGTTACACGCTCGTCTCTTTCGGTGTTATGTTGATGGTTGTTCTTAGTTGCGATCGTGACGAATTTCTATTTTTGCGCCTGCCATAACCGCCGCTGAACGACAGTTTCCACACGCGTAATGATGGCCGCTTAAATAAATAATTGCCCCTTTGGCTTTGTCGCCAGCTTGCGCGATCGCATCCACTTCCGCATGCGAAACTTGCTGACAGATCTCTTCACACAGATTGTAGCCGTCACCGGACTTCATTCCTTGTGCGTCCCTAGGACATACGTCCTGTGGGTTGTTACAACGGTTCGTGCCAACAAAAACACCACCTTCTTCGGCGATCAAGGTGGCTACCACGTTTTGCTTAACACAGCTTCCCTGCCCCGCTTCATTGATCTTGGTGATCCGGATCGCGTTGCGATGATAGACGACAAAATAGCCCGTCGCGTTTGTGGATAACCACTCGACAATTATCGGATGTGTCATCGGTACAGACTGAGCTTCACCGTGCTTGTCGCGCTCTATGGTGATCAGATCTTCTGAAATAACATCCATCATTTCGTCGGGGATCGTGCAGATGTCACGTAAGTAAATGTTCTGCGCATCTTTTTTGATCCGTAGCGGTACCGCTAAATGATTCAAAGAATCCTTGCATAACCCCAACAACGAAACCGCATGGTGTTCAATTGCATTATCTCCCTCAAGTGAATGGTAAGAGACATTGATTTTCGCTGAAGAATGAGCTTGTTTCATAACAGTGCCTGTGCCGTTTTTGATGATTTTTGATGATATTTGATGATATTTGATGATAACAACAATACCAAAACCACAACTAAAAGTCAAAATTAAATGACGAGGAGTGTGTCGTTAAATCGCTTTTTTCACCCGACAAAAATGTGCTTACTGGTAAGTTTTCCGTTGTGGTTTTTACACCGACATGTTACGATTCTTTCTCTTTTTATTTCCCCATGAGGCTCTAATGACCGAACATCACCGCACCCAAAACTCACCCGATTGCGAAAGCGCACGCGTAAAAATGACCCTGGACGTCCTGAAGAAAGTGCCGCCTTTTTATTTTCCGCTGGAATATGTGTCGGAGGAGTTTGAGCAAGAGTTGATCGCCTTATTCCCCTTCGCGCCTAAAGATAGTAATTATTGGGAACGCTCTGCAGAGCGAACCATGATGGGCTGTGCGAACACCTACGTGTTCACCTGTGACAGTGAGCAAGGGGCATGCTTTATCAAATTACGCCCACAGCAAGTGCCCCGTTGGATCAAAACCCATAAAACCGTTGAAGTGGATAGCGAGGACGATAAGCTAGATCATTCCGCCTGTCGTAATATGACCAATCGAGATGGCGATCAATACTTTTATACGCGGGACGAGATCAACGCGCACCGCACTTGGTTAGGCTTACCGATCACCAAAACCTGTTCATAACACGTAAAAAAGAGGGCTATCTTTATGGAGCATGAAATAAAAAAACAAACTGTTCATCCACGAAAAAATGGTGCAGGGCGAAGAGCTCCAATGTCTCTGTGGCGCACTTTTATCAATGGGGATCGCCACCGGCGAATGTGTTCGTCTTGAGTCTTTTGCCGAGAACGAACATGATGAGGACTCGGTAGCTTCCCATGAGAACGTTGAATTTACGGTAATCAAAATCGTCAAAGTGCTCAAAAAAACGTGGAATGAGGAGTTTTACAAAGCCATCGAAATACATCTTGAAGAAAAAAGTCACTGTTTTCATAAGTGCACCTAAAGATAAGGGGGCTGTAGAACACACCCACACATCTTCCGATCTGTAACTTATGTTGACACGTTTGTTTTTGGTGAGGTGTAGTGTTTGTTTTTTTTACACCTCATGGGTATGACAGTTTTTTTGAAAACCGAGAGGCTAAATAACCTTTTTTACTGCTCTGAGACGACTAAGCCCTAACAGTAAGAGACCAATGGATGAAAAGGTTATCGGGGCAGAAACATTATTAAGTGCATTCCCTGAAAAACTAGAGGTAATATTAATATTTTCAACCCTGAAGCTTTCGTCGTAAACCGGCTGAAGGTTCCGTACAAAGAACTCTACCTCAAGTGTTTCACTGCTGTGCTGTATGGTAAAACCGTCATTGTAATTTTCAAAATATCGATCTATTGATCCCCATGTCACCACGTCGTTATAATCCCCCGTTTCCCACGTTCTATCGGGGTTTGTTTCACTACCTCCTCTTGCTCTAAATATCCAATCGTATTCAACGCCATCGATCTTGAACCCGAAGGTATCGGGGGCTTCCTGATTCATACTTACACCATCGAGGCTGTCCATCGCGAACAAGTCAAACGATAACGATATGTTGTTATGCCCACTTAGCGAGCTCAAAGAAATGGTGAACGCGTCATCGTTTGCCATATCAGAAAACGCATTATCTGGGCTAGTGTACACCACCTCGGCGGCTGCAATATTAGAGAACGAAATCAGCATCAGGCTAAGTAACGTGTTTTTTAAATTAGTCATATTATCTCTTTAGAAGCTTTTTAATAGATAGATGAATTAATGCAATGTACGAGCCAAAAAAACAAACAAATGACACATAAATAGACTCTGATGAAGCTCGACAAGAACTCATTCTCAAAGGGGTGCCGTGACTACAATTTTATACCCATGAAAAAAGGGACTTGTGAAGCGGGCAATACGGACGGCGGAGGCTGAAAAATGGAAAGATAACGTTAATGTCTGGACAACCTCACCGCAACAGACGCTGTGGGAGGTTGTTGTAGTGTGATATTACGGCGTTACGCGAACTCGTTCTCGTCATGGCCATAAAATTCAGCATCAAGCGCATCTTCTGCATCAATAGACGCAGACATGTTTTGCGTGATCGAGCTATTGCCTTTTTTACGGAAAGATTGTTTACCCGCTTTTAGCTGTCGCTCGACATGTTTCATCGCCGTACGGAGTGCTTTGTAAAAGTCGCGATCAACTTCGGTCGCACGACCTTTGGCATCATCGGTCACATAATCGGCATAGACAGAAATACCTTGTTTCTCTTGGGTCACTAACAAGCTGGCTTTATTATGCGGGGCATATTTTTTAAGTCGATCAAAAGCCTTGTTGATCTCGGCGCGCATGGCGTCGGTAATGGTAAGATTTGTGCCGGTAATATTAATAGTCATAGAGTACCTTAATTTAGAGGGGTCGCTGAATTGCGTTGTAAACTCTACTTAACACAATACCACTTTGGCGATAAAAATCAACAGCCACAATAAAAGTAAATGACAAATTTTACAGGTAAGTGCTTGGTTGTACATCTTTTAAGCAGTTGTTGTCGAAAAAATAATATCGAAAAGAGAACTCAGGTACCGTGAAACGGCACCCACTTTTCGGCTAGCGTTTTCTGCTCAGTGAGGCATCCTCATGGCGCTCGGGTTGGTGGACATCACGCAAGCTCACCGGGCGGGCTTTTCCGATCAAATCATACGCTAATTGCTCACGTTGCTCCGGAGGGAACTCTTTCACCAATTGATTGGCCACATATTTTGGCGTTAACGCCCAACCGTTTTGGCAGGCATCACTGACCTGCTGACGAAGTGAAGGTAGCGTGCTTGGCAAACGCTCATTAAGCCCTTCGTAGAGCACTTTTGCCATGACGTGAGGCGCTAGTTTTTCCGTGTAGTTTTGTTGTATTTTGCTGACTTCATCAGCGATCAACGTGATCGCAGGGTGCCCCACCAAACAGCCATTAACCTTCAATTTATTTAATTGCGTAGGGGTTACCGGGCATTCGATAAACGCAACGCCCATGGTTTGCGTGATCGATCGCATGGCCGCTTTAGCATACTCCGGATCGGTAAAGGCAAACGCATCATCACGACGACTGACGGCCTCAAGCGGGCTGAACATTTTACTGGCTTTGGGCCACGCCTCAAAATGCACCACGTCCATGGCACCGACAAGATACACTTTTTCGGAAGGGGTTTGTGCCTTGACCTCATACGCCAGTTCATCGGCAAACAGACCATTACCAGGCAGTAGACGCAGGTGGTTGCTGATCCCCCGCGAATGACTATCCACCCAAGTGTCGAGACGTTTTTTAAACGTTTGCTCATCCACTGGGCTCAGTAGTGCGCCGGATAACCCTTGCACCGACCCCGGGGGAAGCGCCGCGACATGGGCGGTTAATTGCGTCAAGGCGTTTTGTATACGTAATACCGTGCCTAAGTCAGGCTCAGGGATATCGCTCGAAAGAAAAACGCCGGTATCGACACTGTAGCGCTCCACATAATCATGCCAGCATGCTTGAGTGGCTTTCTCACCGGCTTGCGGTACTAAAAAGTGTCCATCATCACGAGGGTGTTCCACTTGGCTGATCATAGACAAGATCACATCCTGCCCATAGATCTCGGTGCTCTGTTTTCCGCCTTTATGACCGACATTGATCCCACCCCATTGAGCGGTAAAAGCCCCCATCGCTTCTTGCAAGTTATATTCATCTTGCCCATTATGGTGCAATGACTGCAGATCTTTCGCGGCTTGTCTCCAGCTAACGTTTTGATCAAAGGCGGCTGCCCCTGGCGCATCGGCGATTTGAGCCAATAACCGTGCGGGTAATTTTTCGCGATAATGTGTCAAAATTTCATGAAGAGGCGTTTGGTTAAAGGGGGCGTCAGTATTCCCTTCTACCTGGATGCAGGCATTGTGCAAATACCCTAACCCTTGCACACTATCAGGTACCGTGAGCTTGGCTAACGTATTCGCTTGGCTAAAATCTAGCCCGGTGGGGATAAATGCCTCGGCATCTTTATGATCGGGATAGGCGGCTTCAAAGGTGCTGAAATTGTCGGCCGCTAATTGTAAATAAACGGCTTGTTTCGCATAAGACAGATCCCTGCTCTGATCCGGGAGTCCTAATACAGGGAATAAGGCGTTGAGCGCCTCCGGTGAGCCTTCGGTATTCGCATAGTCGACTAAACTATTGGCCAATGACGCGATCACCAGATCGTTAATTAGGCGAGTTGACATAACATCCTCTTTTACACAAGAACTAAGATGTTATTGATAGTATCACAGGTGACGCCGAGGTGACGCCACGCGGTGTAAAAATTACGCGGATTTATCAGGGATGTCAATGGGTTCTAAGGGGCCTATGTCAAGAACCACACAGCCTTTCGGGATGGCGTTGCACTTCGCGCTCATTTTACCAATACCGTCATCCTCCAAATGAAACAAATGAAAACGCACGCGATAATCCCGAACCGACGCCCCGATCGCTTCGTCAACGCTCGATGCCCCTTTGACCACATAGGTCTGTGCACCCGCACCGCAAAAAATGGTAACGATGTCTTTTTTTTCATCTAATGGCGGGATCTCATCGAAAAAATCAGGTTTGCTCATGGTAACTCCTTAAGTGATTGTTCTGGTAATCACGGTAACACCCCCTTCTCGGCAAGTCAATGCAACAGGGATCGTGTAAGCAAGAAGGACGTTTATAATGCTTTCGTGGCCTTGTTTTTACGGAGTAACCTTATGAAAATACGCCATTGGCTATTCAATAATATTACCCTAACACTTTTGCTTTGTGGGCTCTCTGCTTGCTCTTCTGACGAAGTTGGCACCTGGACAATCGCGACGGTGGTTTTTATTGAAGACGACATGAGCGCATGTTTTAAAGACGCACGTTTTCGGACGACGTTTAAAACAACCGCCGGTCATCTCTCTAAATCGTGCGGCCTCTATGGCAAAGTGGGTGATGAGTTTATCGGCTTCTGGATAGACAGTGTCGGACTGACACTGACCACCCAGTAACGCAGCGATCGCGGTTAACCCGGCATAAGGTAACTCGGATCGTGTGCCCAGAGCAACGTCAGCGCAGAGAGGGTGAAGCCATCCGTGAGCTCTCCGTCTCGGATCAAGCCCGGCAGTGATGCTAAGGGGTACTCTACTCGACCGTACACCTCACTGTCTTTCACCGTTTGAGCCACACTGTCTTTGTCTAACGTCAATAAAAACACCGGGATACAACTGTTTGATAACGCAGTTTCTGGTCTTACTGAGCCCAAACGTTTCAGGTGCTTGATCTCTCCGCGGTAACCGGTTTCTTCTAAAAACTCCCGTAACGCACAGCCTTCAAAAGATTCGCGTTCATCACGACCGCCACGCGGTAATTCAAGTAATTCACCGTTATGGGCAGGGCGCTTACTGCGGATAAAAATGATGTTACGATCTTTGATGGCTAAGATCACCGCACCCCCGCGACCGCTACGATCGTTCATGTAATGGTAGTGCCCTCTTTTATGGATCTCAAACCAATGGTTTTCATATACTATTTCTACATCCATGTAGTACGCTCATTCGGTGATTAATAACTCTGATCTTATCATAATTTACGCGCGCGGATTTTTATTTGTCAAGAAAGTATGCAATCGCGGAAACACCCCCGACAACAGCGTATAGTAATGGCACTTAACGTTAAAAAAGGAATACCGTATGAAGACGACATTTTTCGACGCCTGGCAGTTCTTGCAACAGCACCGCATTTTTAATACGCAGCGATTATTGGACAAGTCACGCATCCCGATTATTTTCCCCGGAGAAACAGCGATCACCTCGGTGCGTCACAGTCATTTCGAGGCGGGATTTAGTGTGCAAGTGGTGCAAGTTTGCCCAAAAACACAACGAATAGACATAGAGAACCCGGAGAATAACACCTTAACACAATGCTGGTTTGAGGTAGCTGTTCCTTATGATGATGAAGACGATGAACGGGGCTTTGTCCTTGCCACAGAGGACTCGTTGTCGCTGAGCAGTGATACCTTCGAGCAAGGCGTGGTGGCGTTGGCGGCGAAAGTGCGTATTCTGTTCGGAGACGATCGGCGCGGCGTTGCCATGTGCTTGAGCAATTGAGTGTGGTACAATAACCAAATAAACAACATAATTAGTGGATTTATATCATGACAACAACACAAACAACTATTCAATTAGATGATGCAACTATAAATGCTATTGAAGAACTAAAGAAGGCTTTAGGTGTTGATAATAATGCTGCTGTTATCCGTAGAGCTTTAACAATAACTCGATTTGTGGTATCACAAGCAGGTGAAGATCACATCGTTACTGTTGAAGGTAAAGAAAAAACCAATTTAGTTATAAGGTGTTGATTTATGTCGCTGGACAAAGAAGTGAAACGTCGCTTGTTATCATGCAAAAAAACGCACGCTATACATAAACCGTATAATTAAGCGAGATGACTAAACCTTGTTGTGTCATGCTCAACCGCGACACTCGTTGAGTGCACTGATCCAACTGACGCAGCAAGGCCAACAAAAACTCCATTTTTAAGTGCTCTACTTCATAATGAAACAGCCGATGCAGGGTACTCAAACTCAAAAAAGGATAGAATTTTTTGAGCGTGCGAAAGCTATTTACCGAGAAATCAAGCTGTGTGTTTATGGTGTAAATCACCTCTTCTTTCACCTCGTTCATGCGATATAACCTCTTAGTTGATTGCAGGTTATCATAACAGGTTTGTTGGGTATTGTTAAGATGTTATCGTTGCTTTATCACAATATTGCGCGTATTATACCCCTATGAAAACACGACAGATCCCGATAAGGACGTTATGACCACCATCTCTCCCAAACTTCACTTTACGGTGCATGCGAATGTACGGATCACCGAGCGATGCACGTTATCATCAAAAGAGATTGCTCAATTGGTTCATCACGAGGTTTTTACGCGGATAGGCATGGATCTCAACAAAAAAAACGTCTGTCACTACTTGCTTTTTTCGGTGGTGGATAACGCATTCTTTGTTCTGGTGATGGATGAGCGCAAGCGGACATTGATCACGGTCTTGCCGGGCTTTACGTATAAGAACTGGGTCATAGACTTTGCCTTATTCGAACAAGTAAAAAACCAAATGCTCCTTTTTTGGTTAGAGAATGGCTTGATCCTGACCGGCCTAATCAAAGAAAGTACCCTCATTGCGTCGGTGGAATGTTTCCCGGGCTATCGCACGAGCGAAATCGCGCCGTTTATTGAGGGGCGTTTACAGCGAGAGCATCCCCAACCCCCGATTACGCCAGAGATATTAGAGCAGCTAGCGGAGAGTGCAAAGCCTTGGCATAATTATGTATGGAGTGATCTGGCATATGCGAAGATCTATAAAGAAGCTTTAGCATCTCACGTTTACGCTCTACCCAACGACAGTGAGCTTAAAATGCTGTTTGCGCACCTATTAGAGAGCTTTGTTCGGCGCCGAAAATCAGCCAAAAACGCGCGCCGCAATAAGAAGAACAAACTCAAAAAAACCCAAGGGAAAATGGTCGCTAAAAAAAAGGTATTACTCAACGTGCCGGTTAACGAAGCCTCTGCTCTGGTGAAACCGATATTGGCCGTTGGTAAAAAACTTTACCCTGACGTTTGGCGAGCCGATAAAGTCCGCGATCAGACCTTGCCTGATCTGGAGATGCAGCGCACGCATTTTAAACGGCAAAAAGCGAAGTTACTGGCTGATGCTCAGGCCACATCACCCGATCAATCCGATTGGCAGGCATGCTTTACGGCATGGGAAAAAGAGCAGCCGGCACTTTGGCAACACCTCCAACGCGTGATCGCATGTTGCGATCTCGACGAGGCTGGGTTTTCCTTGTTTAACGATTATTACCTGTCTTGCATTGCACTGATCTTTGCTGACTTCTTTAAACACTACAGTACGTTACTCATCCACCATCCTGACGGACGCATCATTGACAGTCGAAAAGGGGGCATTTACCAGTATGGGCATGACGACAACACGTCATCCATACATGCGCAAACATGCTTTTTTTTCTTGATGTGGCTTGGTGAAGACAGATATCTGTTTTCTGGCAACAAACCGGTGATCACCGATACCGAGCACTACTGCTTTTGGGAGCCCGTCGCCACGTTTAAAGCATTGACGCTTGAGGGGATCGTCGGACGATCGTTCATGAATCGATCTGCCAGTGTGGTGATCGAACGTATCGTCACCCAGGCCATGCCTGAGCGCTATCCACAAGGACATTTTTTAAAGCAAGCGATGCGTGCCGCTCATCTGTCGGCCTTTTTACAGGATGAATTATTCAGTTTTCCCGAGACCGTACAAAAACAGGTGCGGGCAGTTTTCTCTTAACGGCCCCCTAAAGAGTATGGGCGAGACCTCCCTCCTAAAAACAAAGTCAGCAATGTTATTAAAAAAGGTTCTCGTAGATGTTAGCAACAGCAACTAATAGATGGTAAAACATTGTAATGAGCGAAACTTTAATAGTAAAAGATCTATATGGCAGAGTTGTTCAATTAGGACACACAGTTCAATGTGAATATTCTACTACAGAAGGGTGTAGCGACGACAATATAAGCAAGGGGAATCTTCGTTGTCCTCTGCTTGTCGGGGATTTTTAATTTAAAACTTTTATGTTATTGCATTAAATAAATCTTGCAATAAATCGTGTACACGAGCATAATGAGTACATAATCTAAAGAAAGGAAAACACTTAAATGTTCACTAAAATAGAAAAAGAAAGTGGCATTAAACTAGCTACAATAAAAACAATTGAAGATTATAAAAACTTCGATTTTAAGGATGGTCAAGTATTTACCTTTGGTGTCCTCACTTACTCTGTCGTTGATATTGATGGTCAGTTATGGACTAAAGGTAGTGATGGTCATGGTGGTGAGCTAAAAGTTGATGGCATGCAAGACACATTCAAATGGGCTATTGAGTGTAAGCAGACCATACAGCAAGTTAAATAATTTAAAACAACGGATAACACACAAATGATCATCGAGCAGCACCAAGAAGATTTACAAGATGTTTGTGGCTGGATTAACGCTAATTCCATAGAAGATATAGAAACTAGGTTTGAAAAAATTTCAATTGAAATTTTTCTAAAACAAATCAAAGAAATGGAGTCTACCTATGATGAATTTCCTGATGATAAAGCAAGAACAACCATTATATACAATGCCTTAAAGAATGGAGAGAGCATTAAGCCTATCTATATTGAAGAAGGAGATGAGTTCCTTTTTGTATTGGAAGGCAGACACAGAATGGTTGCATTTATGTGGGCTAAAATACCTGAAATTGAAGTTTGTTTTTGTAAACTTAAACCTGCTTAATTGCAGGTTTTCTTCATTTAGAGCACTTGCGAATATTCCCTGCTTGTCGGGGGTTTTTAATTTAAAAATTTTATATTATTGCATTAAATAAACCTTGCAATAAATCGTGTACACGATTATAATAAGTGTATATTCAAAAGAAAGGAATGTAATGTTATCAAAACCAAGTGATATAACATCTGAAATCACCTTACTATCTAAGCATTACATTTTTGAGCAATACGCTCAAAATTTAAGAGATATCAACAACGGTGAGTGCTATAGTTTTGCCAGTGATCTAATTGATCGTTTGGAAGATAAGTTTGGGAAAGAATCCTTAGAAGCATACGAGGTAGAGTACCGTGAATATTCAGATTTCTATGGTGGAGTAGACAGTGACAACCCTGATTTTGATAATGACATCCTTCACATCGAAGGGCTTATTTCATTCGATTCCCCACTGCCCTGTGACTTAACAATAGAAGAGGCTAATAACGGTATCTCTATGGGTGGCGGAGGACATGGCTTTATTTCTGCGAAATTTGCCAAGAAAACGCTCTATTTCGACTCTCTTAATCCAGAGGGAGTAGCAACTATATTTGACCTTCTGTTGACTCAATTTTATATTCACGCTTATAACAAGAGACCTGTTGAAGCTGAAAAAATAAATTCAAAAATGCTATCCATTGCACTTATATAAAAACTTGACCGCTCTGTGAATGGTTTTTCTTTCTCTTGAAATCGCCATTAGATCACTTGCGAATACCCCTCACTTGTTGTGGAGTTTTTATTTAAAATTTTTATATTATCTTATTAAATAAATCTTGCTATTTTCGTGTACACGAGTATAATAGTTGTATATTCAAAAAGAAGGAATTCACTGTAATGATCAATCAAACTTTACAAATGGACTCAAAGACGTTTGCAAAACACTTACAAAATAAAGGAAAACACTAAAATGAATAAAATAAGTATTATTTTAGTCGTAACATTCTTTGCTGCGCTTATTTATATTTCTTACAGCAACTTTTCAACGGGGCGAGATAGTGAGGATTTTGAGATCACTTGTATTCAGAACCAAACCGTCATGGTTTCAGAGTTTGGCTCTAAAATGTCGGCTTATAATGCACTTACCCCTAACGGTAAACCCATTGCTTGCCAAGGGAACTATAAATCAGAGAGTAGCTGGAATCCTTTTTCAATTGATGGTGATGATTGGGAAACAAAGTGCTTTTCTGGTCAGCGTGTTTTTCAGGCGAACTTTATGGCAAAACAAGCCACTGTAATAGCACTCGCGCCTAAAGGGACACCGAAAACTTGTACAAAATAAGGTGGGTTAACTTTTCATTATATTAACTATATTTTTAGCTTTTATTTTACACTAATTTAACTATTAGATCGTTTGCGAATATTCCTCTGTCGCTAGGTTTTATGGGGTGTTTCCTTTTTGCAGTATAAAAACTATACTACATGGGGATTAGGCAACATTTTAAGGTTAATATGCGTGGCTATAGACCTATAAAACGACTAATCAGGGCAAGTAAAAAAGCTGAAAGCAAAGCTGAAGTTGCAACAAAGAAACAGCTTAGAAATATTCTTTGGCAATCTTCTCGTGGTTCTCTAGGTAAGCGAAATGTAGCGATAATTTGGATGTTATTTGGCAGCGGTTGCAGAATAAATAAAGTTGCAACGTTTAAGGTTGCTGATTTAATCAGAGAAACCAATGAACTAAGAACTACTTTTGTTATCAAGGGTGGTTATACAAAAACAGGCAAGCCAAGAGCTGCTTACATTCTCTATAAAAGCCACCGTATAGCTATTGAATCGTGGTTTGATGAACTAATAGAATAAGGTGTAGCTCAATCGGGAGAAGAGTCCTATAGAGGCTTACGCAAAGATTATCCTTTGTTTGCTATTACGAAAAAAGGTCGATATTGGCGCGAAATGGCTTTTTGAGATAAAAAGTACAAAGATGCAGAAGGCAATGTAAAAACTACTAAAGTCTGTGGTTCATTGCAAAACCTGATTAGCGAGCTATTTAAGAACGCCGGCTTACATGGCGGCTCATCACACTCAGGGCGCAGAACACTTGCTACATGGCTTGATCACAAAGGTACAGAGCTTGAAACAATACAGGGGATTTTAGGTCATGAAGACCCAAATATGACGCTAGAATATGTGGATCCAAATTTTGATCGTATACAGATAGCTTTTGATAAAACATTAATAAATATTGATTAGAGGTAAATTAAAATGACTGATAAAAAAGAGAAACCTAACAAGGATCTTGAATACAATAAAAAGCGCATACCTATCTTGCGTGTTGAGGCTACAACTGCTGACAGCGAAGATGAAATTGAAGAAATGTTTCAGATGAAAGACCATGTTATTGAAAAATCAGGTTCAGCAAAACAAGGCATTATTGATATGTACCGCTTTGCCAAAGAAAACGGTTTTTTTGATAAAAAAGACTTGCAATTGCCGTGTACACGAGTGCAGTGTTAGGTATAGAAATCAAACGAATTTAGTAAAGAAGGAATTAAAATACATGAAAAACAGAGTGGTCAACGCTTTTATTACCTTTTTAGTAATATCAATTTGGTTTTATGTAGCATCAATTATTTTACCTTCACATCCACTTTTTATAGCTGGATCAATTTTCTTCATTCCAGCTTTCACATTAATGGGCTGGTTTAAAGGTTTTCCCATTATTGTAAAAAGATTTCCAGTGACAAAAACAAGTGAGGAATAAATGATTATGAGCAATAATACTGGTTTTAAAACAATTGCACATGCCTGTAAAAGAGAATTAGAGAACATCAAAGATACAGGTCGTGAGCTTTGGACTGCTAGACTTGAAGCATTTTTGGGCGCATTAAGTGAACTTGAAATTGATCATGATTTTAATGGTCATGACGCAATGACTATAATAGATCTGGACAGATTAAGGGTTGCAGCAATAGGTAACGTGGGGTTAGAAAAATACATTGGAACATTGTTGCCCTCAACTCCTGTTAGTGAAGGCAATAAGGTGACAGAAACTGAGTTTCAATCCCCTGCCACATCCCATGCTCAACACCTAAAAGTTATTGCACTTATAGTTCCAGTTATAGCTGACTTCGCATAGAAATATCCAATATGAAAACGGGTAGCGCAACAAAGGAATAAAATAGAATGACAACACCTGTGGGCGACATGGTTCTTTCTAAACTGCAAAAATCAATCGGATTACCTGTCTCGATGTCTGATTTTGACAACAAAAATGATCACCTTATAGCTGATCATGATGCTTACTATCAGGCACTAGAAGAAGAGCTAGAGTATTCAAAAGAACATTCAAAAATGTTTCTACAATTTCTTCAGCGCAAAGGTGTTGATGTGCAATCTTTATTAGAGGAATAAATATATGGATAAGCAAATAGAGTCGGAAAAATGCGTTCATACAGAACATTGCTGTGTGACACATGGGTGTAAATATGGCGATCCAAAGTGCCCTGTAGATACAGGGGTTAAAAAGCAAAGCTTTGCTTGTGAGGATTGCGTAGAAGAGCTCGAAGAAATGAATGCAATGAATAGTAAAGAAAAATTAGCGAAAGCTCTTTCGCTGCTTGGATATCAGAGCAATGAAAGACCATACTTTAGAATGAAGTTGTTAATTTCTATTAGAGAGTTTGCAATGATTGGCGCTGATCATGAATTAGAAGCTGAAGCCAATACATTAATAAAATCTTTTGCTGACCATCCAGAGTGTCAATGTGCAGTTCTGGAAAAAGTCCTTTCGCTAATAGGGGAATAAATCCAAATGAAAAAAGTACAAATTTACTCAATAGGTCTTGTTATTTTTGCATGGCTTGAAATATTAATGCCTGCTTCTGCATTTACTGAAGCTTTGATGGTTACAGTACTATTATTGATTGCAGAAATTATTAGTGTAGAAGATCTTCCTTTGGCTGAAGAAGCAAAGATACAATTGAAGGAAGATTTCGACAATGCCATTTCTCATAATGATAAAGTTAAGGCAATAAAAGCATACCGAAAACTGAATGACTGTGGGATCAAAGAAGCTAAGATTCACGTTGAAAATATTTTAACAGAAATTAAAGTTTCGTAACAGAGGAATGAAGATGTTCGCCATAGTAAATGACCAGCTTACGCTCACTAAAGATTCTAAGTTAACTGAAATTATTTAACAATACGAGCGAGGAATAAATGATGAGAAAGCTAATAGATGTTGCTTTTAGTGAAGGGGAATATGCTGGGTTTTGCGGCACATTCGAAGGGATGGATCCTTATCAAAAATGGTAGGCAGGATGGGATAAAGGCAATACACAAAGATTAATAAATATGAGGAAGAAATATGAGGAAGAAATATGAGGGCATGGGTGAAATACAAGAAGAAAACCATTCAAATGACGTTAGCTTTTTATCGGAATTACTACCTATCATTATCGGTGCGATAGCTTTCTTAATAACCTTTTCAATATTACGAATGTATCTTGAGAAAGGAGAAGGCACTCTTGGGCATGTTTGTATTTCCATTGCCGCTGGATGTGGTCTTTACATTGTTTATGAAAAAAATTTCGCAAATAGAGTATGGGCGTTACTTGGCGCTATTGCACTTCCAATAATCGGTTATTTTTTAACATAGGAATAAAATAAATGACAACTAAAAATTGGTTACTATCTGAATTTAAAAAATACAGCTCAAGTGAATTGAGTTTTCGAAGAAGAACCGCATCAATAACACTATTGGATGCCCTTTGCGAATTAACGCAAACCGATGCAAAATCACTTTTTAATAGTGATAATAATGACTGGTTTTCGTTACTTCAATTACATCGTTCAAATCATGTTGTTATCACATTTATGCTACATAATGATATTAACCCCAAAAATAATGCGTTTTCTGAAAAAGAGAAAGAGACTATTACGTGGTGCTTAATGGAACTTATCAAACACCTTAAAAAGCCAAGAGAGGTATAATGGTTGGTCTACTGATCCCTAAAGTAAATTACTATAAAAAGCTAAAAAAGGAATGAAACATTATGAAAGAAAAACAAATTAAAGCATCTGGAGTTATAAAGGTTTTTATTGGATGTGTTTTGATTATTGCTGTCTTTGAGCTAAGTCTATCTTATTACAAAGATGTGTTCGCATCTACAGAAAAGTCAGTTAAAAGCGTTCCAAATAGCGTAGATAAATCGACAAGGGAATAAATTTCATCAGGTTAAATAACTCTTGCAAAAGTCGTGTGCACGAGTATAATGATTAATATATTAAACAAGGTTAAAACAAGCGATGTGTAAAATAACATACAGTAAAAAACAGCTTCAAAAAGTATTAATTTCAATTTTAAAGCCAGAACAAATTGAAGGGCTAGGTATACATAAGGCAGCTGAAGAAGCAGCTATAACACTTTTCATACAAGATGGAATGTATAGCAGTCAAGAGTACGTGGATGTTTTAAGACAAGCAATTTGTGACCTTCGTGACTCTGGCTGTTTTAATTACGCATCAGCGACAGAGGAATGAATACAATGGCTAAAAAGGTGGAAATCCCGACTCAAATAACCACAGAAATAAGAAACTTGATTGCCGATTGCCAAAGCGCCTTTGAAGACGGCTTGTGCACATGGCCAGATGATATGTATCTTGCCTTAGTAAACCATCATGCTGCATTACCAGAGCCAGATTTTCTTGTTGAATTCAGAAGCTATGCTCAAAAAACAGTAGACGTAGAATTTAAAACTTTGAGCGAGGAATGAATCTTATGGACAAAAAAAACAATATACGCAGTATTAATAAGCACCGTCTTTCTATCCGCACTCCATTTCTTTTTGGCTTGCGTATACCACTACACAACATCAGTAAGCGATGCATCAGGACTGCTTGACCTCTCAACTTGGTCTTACCCTTATCGAAGAGATGTGGCCAGTGTCAACTTAATGATAGTTTTTGCTGGTATAGCTAGCTCTGTAATTGGTTTTATCGTCAAATTACAAGAAACAGCGACAGAGGAATAAATCCAAATGATAAAATTAGCATTAACTTTGTCAATACTAGCTTTATCAGCATATAGCACAACAAAATCAGTTGGTGAGTTACCAACAACTCCTAGTGATGCAATACCACAAGAGTCGGTTGGTTATATTACTGCTACTTGTGCTGGATTTGCAAAAGCTGGCTTTAAAAATGGGCATAGGGAAGAGTTGGGGGTTTTTAACAACTACATGAACAAGGCAGTTGAAATGATTGAAAAACAACTTAACCAACAGATGACTTAGATTATGTTTAATGAAACACAGATAATTGCCCTAGCTGAAACTTCTTTAATACTCTTTACGTTTGCTTTTATTAGCTCTTGGTTAATAGCAATGAAGTTAAATGAATTCATTTCCGCTTTTAAAAAGCTAGGCGTAATATTTATTGCTTGTGCCATTATTAAGTCTGTATTCGTGTTAACGGGAGATAGCTTAATTTTAAGAGAGCTCCCTGCTTCCGCCTCTGTGTTTTGGCTTTTATCTGTAGGCGGTGGCCTTTGGCTTTCAAGCTCACACATTAACAGTAAACTAACAAGGGGATAAACATGACTGTAATAAATGTAACAGAAACAAGTAACTTTGAAGGAAGAAAGATCAATGTTCATGATTTAAACATTATGCCTATTTTCACAAAATCATGGTTTGACCGAGTTGAATCCTTTGTGAAGCAAGATCACGAAAAGTATTCAATTTACAAATTAATTCCTGAACATACTAATATCAAAAATATTTTAGATTGTCATGATGCTTATGTTTTTGTGGCACATGAAGATGACAAAATTTTCATTCGTGATATTGGTGGTGCTTTTCCTGTCACACCTGACCTATTAAAATTCATGGAACTTGTTCCGTCCATAGAAAGATAAGTGACGAATAAACGTATGTCCGAGCGAGATAAGGTTAAACAAGCTTATAGTTCAGCCATTGATTTCGCTATAAGCGACCCAAATGGCGAAGGCATCACCTTTCTTAAAATGTGGCAGGAAGGCGATTGGGCTGGTATTAAAAGTGATTTTCCTGAATTTGATCTTACCATCATGGGTGAGCTAAATATTGCAGCAATTAAGTCGATATTCACACTTGCCAGAAGTAGCAGTTGCAAGGTGACTGAAATGTCAGTTGAAGATGCTATGACAAAGGGCATTTCAATATCTCCTAATGAAACAAGATAACAGAAGAATAAATATATGGCGCAGAAAAAAAGAGTTTTCAGTATGGAATTTATTAGATATTTGGGTAAAGAATCTGCAATATCTTTTATTTTGTTAGCTGTTATGGCTACATTAGTTCACTCACTTCATTTTATTGTTAATTATTAACAAGGGAATTAAGAATGCTCTCTAAATTGAAACAACTTTTAAGCAGTAAAAGCGATAAGTCCAATGAAGGTGTAGTTTATTTTGGTGCAGATGATGCGTTTGAAAAAAAGCCAGACGAAAATGGCAAAAAATACAACTTCTTTAATTTGATTTTAGAGGGTGATCATAAGGGCAAATATAGTGCTGGTTTAGTCGCTAGTAAAAGCAATTTCAGAAACAATTTTCGGGATGCCGAGGCGCTAGATATTCACGAGTCGGGTTATGAAATATATGCGCCGGATCCATTTAATTAACGAGATGTGAATAAAATGATAATAGACTATGCTTACTTGTCCTTTGAGATATTACTTATAGCGTATCCATTGTACTTTACTTGGTCTTTAACTAAGAAAAAACCGCTTAAAAAACACCTGTTGCTGACTCCAATATTTTTATTGGTCGGTTTTTTTGTAACCTCGCCAATAGCTGTTATGTGTGGCTGCGATTTTAACTCAGATTTTAATGGTTGTAGTCAGGCGTGTGCGCCAAGAGAAAGAACTCTTCAAGTAACAAAATTTTATGAATATGTGATAAATGACAATTTAATTTTAAATTACGGTGAATAACTAATTTATAGTGATTCACTGTATTTAGACAGCAGAGGAATTAATCTTCATGAGCGATAATCAGCAAGACAATGTAAACATTAGCCCAATTGAGGGTTGGATAGTTCACCCTAAAACCGCAAAATACCTAGTTGCTTTCTGTGTTTTAACTGGGTTATTGGGTTTGTTTTCAACTGAGCTTGGATTGTCTAATTTGATAAAACATTTAACTTTTACACTTAGCGTTATTTGCATGTGTGCATTTGTTTTGCCGCAAGCCAATATTTGGCAAAGAACCACTAAAAAAGAACAAGGGGAATAAAAGTAGATGAATAACTCTTTAGATAAAATTTCAGAACTTGATCAGAAAAGTGGTCGCTACGATGAAACTGAAAACCCAATGATTAAAGGTGAACTTAACGAATGCACCAAGAGAGAACCGACAATTGAATTGAAAGATACAAAATATATTTGTTCAAATATAGGCAAGGGTATTTTTTCTGCTATTACTAATGATTGGGACAATGCCACAATTTATGCAGAATTATGGGGTGATGCCACCAACTTAAAAGGGGAGTTTTTTTTACATAAAAAGAAGCATTTCTTTGAAGTTAATGATGAAGCATTCGATGATTTTGAAGACCTTCGCATGATAACTTACGATGGAAAAGCATATTGGAACAGTATTAAATTTACTATTAAGTCATGTGGAAAATTTAGTGTTGAGTATAGTTACGACAAAAGCTTGGAATATACTAATATAACAAAGGAATAAATCTGAATGAAAACACTCAGTGAAATTAGAACATTTAGCAAACTGTACTTTATAGAACTGCCATTTGATCTTTGGGGCCGGTATTTGGAAGCACTAAACTCTGATGCAGATCATTTCATCAAAATGAATGAACATTTAAAAGGTGAGTTTCCTCGTTGTCACTTTGAATTAGACATTTTTGATGACTCTGCGCATGCGCACCTAAGAGTTTATTCTGACTATTGTGGTTTTGGTGTTCTTGATACTCTCTATATGGAAATCTTGTATTTTTTAAATGGATGTGACAATTTAAGTCATAGACTTGTCAGCAAAGCAAGAGCCGAGATAGTGTCAACACAGTACATTGCCAAACTCTCAGAGCGTGAGTGGTTACATGCAAATATATCTTCAGAAAGTGATGTTGAGCACTTATACAAGCCCAGTTTTATTGATATTATAAAAAGAAAAAAAAGACCAATACAAAAAAAAGAGTATAAGTGTAACTTAAAAAACCTACTGCTAGAGGCTTTTGATGGAGATGTCTACGATGCCATACTTACTAGTCGTAAGTATGATGATTTGAATAACTGTTTTACTAAGTGCCGTATTTTAGACTTTTCAATAATAAAAAACACTCGAATTGGAGGTGATGAGAGAATCATTCATGATATGAGAAAGTTAATACTTGAACATGGCAACAACATCCCTGCAAGAAAATCAGGGAGTGACGAGATTCATTTTTCGACGTTAGAGTATTTGCCTATAACAGAAAGCAACCTATCTTATGCTGATTTTATCAAAAACCTCTCTATTACATATTGCAAGAAACACAACATCACTGATTACTTGGTTAATGGTGAACGTATTCTATCTGAGGCTGGCCCTAGTCTTTCAGAAGACAACTCACCAACGATGATGATTACCTCAGCCATAACAAGTAAATACATGATATGTGTGTTTTTTCATGATAAATCTAAATTAGTTATAACGGAGGATGGTTTTTTCTAGTTAAACAACCTTAAATGCTTTTATGTAACGAGTTTTCAACATCGCACAAACCCTACTTTCAAGCAATCGATAGGGCGTTTTTCTTAGCTTCAATAAGTTTATGCTTTAAGTCTAGAGGTATATCCCAAGTGGTTACTATTAAGTCAACCTCGTCAATGGTGAGCACTAATGCAACCTCTGCTTCTCCCCCATCTGTTTGAACTTCTACTTTAGCCATTTTTAATCCCATAAAGGTTTAAAAATTCAAACCCATCTGTTGTCATTTACTGAATATTGGCCGCCAGCTACGGTGTGATATATATAAATTTTAAATGCGGGTATCTTTACGGGCCTGCATTGTCTTCAAAAAAAACCACCAAGTTCCTTGTAAGTGTTGCATTCATTATATGCTTGCACACGACTCGTCACAAGGTTTATTAAAACTTGATAAAAAAAACGACCCACTCATGTGCTTTCTAGGCGCTTGACGCGAACCACAACTAAATGTACAATTATCACATTATAATGACCGACAAAAACCTGTAAAAAAAGAGGCAAGTATCAAAAAAAATTGGCTACAACGTCTTTTGGATTGTGCGGACACGCGTTTTGGTCGCCGGCCTTTTTTCTTTTAGGAGCACCAAACGCTCATGTTTAGCTTAAATTATTAATGGTTACCTAACGGAGTCAACGATGGAATTAAAATTATGCAGTATCTGAGAACAGTCACCGCCAACCCCAATACGCAAGTCAAGTGCACCTGGTTTTCCGCCAGCGTCCAAGAAGCACAGAAACTTTTCCCTAAGCGATTTTCCGCGTTGGCTAGTCAATTAAAAAATGGTATCGAGTCCGCGCAGGAAAGCACAGTGCAACTCAATGAACATTTACATGTCAGTATCGCCAACTATGCCCAATGGCAAGCTCAAGGCTTACCATTGCAAGCGTTAACGGTGCAAGTCAGTCAATTCAGTGACGCATCAAACATTTTAAAGGGGCATTCGTGATGCTGATACTCCACCTTAAATTATTGGCCATCGTTTCCCTTGTTGTCTTGGGGGTTGTCGGGATCAAATTGCTCTTGGAGCACCATCAACGTCAACAATTATCGTTACGGGGCGCGCGTTTGTCTTTTAGAGACACGGCGGAGAAAATCGTTGGTCGAAAAATCGACTGGTTTTGATCTACGCTATAACAAAAAATTTATCGAAAAAAAGCATGCTCATAGACTTATTTAACACACAACACCTGACAGGCAAACATTGCAAATTCCTCAAGGTGCTTCAGCAAGTTCCCGCGTTAAAATACAACATGGGCTATCGTGGCACCCTCGCTGATCACCACATGGCGAATGAGGCTAAACAACTATTACACACCCCATTACTGGGGTCGCCGTAACTGGCTCAGCGCTTATGCACAGTGTTGTGGCGGATTTGGTTTCCTCGACCTCGAAACGGCTTGGCAATACGCTGAAGGTGCGCTCTGAAAGTGAGCGAGAGGAACAGTCTAAAAAGCTCGCTGCTAAAGCGTTGGAAAAAACAACACCAACCATCATGATCAATACTGTCTTGGCAAAAATGGACAAGGCGCGCTATGACGTCAATTATGATCCCAACACCGACTTTGAGGATACAGCGGAGATCGTCGCACTCACTTTCCCATTGATCAAAGCCCTTTTCCGGGCATGACGCCAACGAACCTTTTTTATCGGATCGTCATTGCCCGAAAATGCCCAGCGTTATTTCGAGGTGCTTGACGCCAGCACCCTCCAGGAAAGTGACTGAAATATTTACACCTCTTGGTTTTTTGCCATAAGGGCGTCAGTTTTTTTTTACAAGCAAACACATTTTAAATACCCCCTAACGAGGCTTGAGTCTTTTAGCTATTAAAAAAATTGAGTAACTGTTCTTGGCGAATAATGGTTTATTTATTTAACTCTCTTATATCGTCAGTGGCTATGCTGCCGACGACTGATCGAACGGATCTATTACCAAACGTTAATTCAATAAGTTCTTCTATCTTCATAGCTATTTCATTTGAGTAAGGCACTTCGTCCATTTTTCTAAATGCCTCAATCATGGCACTTACCATTTCCATAGGCGCATTTTTAAGTTCGCCATACTCGTTAAATCGGTTATTATGAAGTTCTGAAGGGTAAGTACCTGGTTCAATTAAACATATATCAATTCCCATGTGCTGTAATTCCATTTTCCATGTTTCAGTTAAACCTAAGCCACTGCTAGCACCTGTCAATATTATTTTCCATTTATGTCTCTCCTTTGCAATTTACTGAAAACTTGTCGCAAGCTTCGGTGTGATATATATAAATCTCATATGCGGGTACCTTGAGACTCCTGAATCATCTTCCAAAAAGTCACACAGTGCTTTGTAGGTGTTGCACTTTTCATTCATTTCAAGATCAATGTACAAGGAATTTAGGTAGGGGACTGCAATTGTGCCTTTAGCGAGGGGCGGGTACGCTTCAATAAAAGCAATGTTCTTTTCAATCAAATAATCACTAACCAAGCGAAAAGTTTCGGCCGCCTCTATACAAAGTTCCGGCTCAGGAATGATCAGCTCGTGATCGTGAAAACAGACCATTAAGGCGTTTCTATTATTTGTTTTTGCAATTGTCGCTAGTGTTGGTAATATTTCCACGTTTTATTCCTTACTGGTTAATACATGCTTGGCTTCATTCTCTTGTTATGATGCAGAGTAAATATTAAAGGGGAGTCTGTTGAAATAACCCTTCAACTCATTAAAATCGCCGTTGATCAGTCTTTATTTCACTGGTGTCGCCATACACACATTAGTATGTTCTCACACGCTATCTGTTACAAGTGTTATTTTACGCAACACCTATTTTCCTTTATTTTGATAAGCACTTAACTAAGAGTTTTGCATGTGCTGATTGTTATTTTTTAGAGAATTAATACCAATTATAATTAAATGTGTTGTCACACATCTCAGCACCCATCTCGAGCCACATAACGCATTTGTAGCTGTCTGGCTTTTTCAATATTTCAAATAACACTGTTTGATGGCATTTGTTTTGCATAAAAAAAGAAAACTTACAATGAGATTTACTATGAATACTCTACTAAAATCAATCGTCGCGTCATCCCTTGCTATCATGTCAATCAATGCAAATGCAGAGATTGTCTTTTCCGACTTAACGTCTAACGGTGACAACCAAGCCGTGCTAGACACAGAAACTGGTAAGGAATGGCTTAATTTAAGCAACACAGACTCCGTTTCATTCGGTAGTGTTTTAGCATCTATAGATACCACGTATGCGGGTTGGCGACTCCCTTCAAAGGCGGAGATGATCACTTACTTTGAACACATTGTACCTTCAGCTAATCCACTGGTCTCAAATAACCAGGTAAGCAATGAGGATAGAGACCGATGGAACACCTTTATGGGATCGACAGGTAATGATTTTTCATTAGGTTGGTATTTATCTGCACCGGGTGCTTTACATTTTGTTGGTATTCACCAAGGAAATAAGTTTTACAGCACCGGTTATGTGCACAATTATTATAACTCACACGTTAATAGCGGTGATAGTAATATTGGTGTTTTTTTGGTATCAGACGGTGGTTTAACACTATCATCACTCAACAACCCGTCAATTAACGCCAACAACCCGGACTCGCCATTTGTTCAAGATGTCAGCGCCCCGATCAGTCTTGGCGCATTAAGCGTGGTGATGTTTGGACTCGGCCTTAGACGAAAAAACAAAGTCGCATCTATTGCTCTTTAAGAGCTAGCTTTTAAAGAGCATAAAAAAACACTTCTAAACGAGTGTTTTTTTATGCTTGCTCTGCTTATTTTTATCACCACGGATGGCGCATTTTACATCAAGGCGGACAGAGCGCTCGCAGCCACTACCAAGCTTGCCGGAAGCATACCTTTTAGAGTACTCTTTAACGCGCCCAATAAACAGGCTTCTCCGTATTTTTGAAGTTCAACGGCTGACGCGCTTACCCCATTGTTAATTTCTTTTTCAATAAAATGCTCTAAACCATCTTTTTGAACTGATAGTGCGACTATATCAGCTAGTTTCGTACCTTGTGCATTTTTATCACTCAAAAATGCCAGCATCGCTTCTGCAACATCACCATCATCTGTTTCGGTTTTTTGTTGAGCGTGCCGAGATTTTCTTGCCGTCAATCGCGCCTCGGCGCTTTCGACACTTACACGAGGTGCAGGGTTATGGGGGCAATGAATTTTTATATTTTCCGTCATTTTTAAGCCAACGCCTTTTCTTGTGGTTTGTGCCCATCACAAACACTGAGCTCTAATTGAATATTATCTCCCCATGGCTGAGGATCTGCCACGTCAACACCAACACGCTGGCAGCGAAAGTCAGTGTCGTCAAAGGCGCTGTTATCCCGCTCCAGGGCTATCTCAACGCGATATGCACAGTTGGAGCAACTTTTAACGATCACCGCGCGCATATTCTTGGGCGGAGCAAGCCGAGACTTTTTCGTTATTACCGTTGTCATTTATTATTTGCCCCGTCAGAAAGGACGATGGCGTCTACGTTGTGTTCAACCTTTACATTCGCAGGAGAAATGGGGTGGATCTGTTGTTCATAAACCGAGGTGACCACACGGTAATTGTTCTGCACCGCAAAATTGATATCATATTCACAACGTGCACTTAGATCACGCTTATCGACTTCATCGCACTCAACCTTCGTTATGAGCCCCTCAACCAATACCGGATCGCCGATCTTGTGTTTGGCGACAATATATCTACGCTCCACCTGATCTCCCGAGGAAGCATACAAGGTTGTTCCCCACGCTGTTGTGACCATCGTTGCCCAGAATAACAGCAATTTATTAAACGGGGTGAGTTCATTAAACTTCATTTTTAGGTTCATTTTTTACATCCAGACTAAGGTTTAAAAGTGATAGTTAATAAATACATTGAGCTCCGCACCTTTGCCGCTGCCCAAGTGTTCGTTTCGAAAAGCAACTCCATAATGAGAGGCACAAGATCCCACACCAACGCGTTCCGTTTGTGTCTCTTTTTGACAGTTCGTGTTTAAGGTATTGTCCCAATAGGTATTGAACTGCGCCTCAACCCCTAATGACATATGGGGGCTGAGCGTATAATCAACACCGACCCCTGCCCCTACTCGACCAATATCATAAACAAACACATCGTCTTTAACGTCGAGCTCACCGCATGCCGCTGAAAAGCGAGCATAGAAGGCATAATTGGGCGTTTGATGAACAATGTAGTTAAATCCCAGTCCAAATTCATGGTAGGTGTCACCCGCATAGCGCACACTGGTATCGAGGTGCCATCGCTCCACGTCCACGCGAAGCCCTACCGTCGTGGAGACTAAGGAAATATCGGCATCATCCCAATTGGCGACGACCTTGCCGACACTGAAAAAAGCCGAATAATCCACATTGGCCGAAACCGGCGTTGTTAAAGCTAACGAGAATAAAAGTGTATTGAACGCTGTTTTGTGCATGCAAAAGTCCTTGTGCGTTGTTTTGCCAAACGAGTTTTATTGTTTTACTTCAATACAACTTGCATCAACGCTACCCTCAACGTTAATCGTCTTGATGACCGTTTCGCTGTCGACGCATTGTCTTAATTGTTCAAGTAACCGGCTAACTTCAGGAGACGTATGAAGCTCGGGTAAGATCACGAACACCGGCTTTTTGTCTTTAGCCCGCTGTCGGATCACATCCACCAGATCGATGATCACCGGTGCCGATTCGTTCTCACCAGGGCGATGCACGAGTTTCACATCTTCAACATCATAATACACCGCGCCTCCGGACGCATCCGGGCACACCAACGTTTTTTTATCGAGATCAACACGCCACACCACTTCGCGATCGCCCACGTCATGATAGGGGTTATCTGAGCGTAAGATCTCCACAATGTCATACGATCTCAGGGGCACCTCCTCACGACTGGGTGAATAGGTGTTTCCCGAGATGGGGCCATAAAGCACCCCCGAGATCCCCGAGTTAAATTCCCAGTCCTCTTCCTCGTTTCCAATACCATTACGCAAGTCATTTACCCAAACGATCTCGGGCTCATTGAGTCCGTGTTCATCCAGCCAGTAATATTGCTCATCGAGCTCCATCGCCGCCAGTGACAAAGCGACCTTCGGTAAGGTGTTATACGCCACCGGGATCAAAGCATTTTCAGTCATGAGCATCTACTCTCTTTGTGGTGCATGCGTTTTACGCATGTTATTTTCGCTTTCTGCAGTCTATCAGAAAAAAACGCACGCCACAACGCACTTTGTGTGATGATAAAAAATTCCTCCGGCTCTTTATGGACGGCTTCTTTTTAGGGGGTAATGATGAAACTTGACATTTCCTTGCAGATACCGTACTCTATTAAGATGAGTGCGCCGCCTTTTTTGCGATCATCGATCGACCGCGGTATTAACCTGATTTTATCAACGGCGACACAAGGAGCCTGACGATGGTGTATGAACCCTACCGATCACCCAGTATCTTTTCGTTACTGCTCAACCTCGGACTGAATAAGATGATCCGAGAAAACCCCCTGTTGTGCTTGGGCATACACGTCACTTTTTTCATGGCGCTGACCAGCTTATTGGTACTGATGCTGTTTGGCTACAGTGCCGTTGTGGCTAACAATGAAGTGGGCTATATGCTCCGTGGGGTTGTCTTACTGCAAGGGCTTGTTGGCATGGCGATTTGGGGGATATTAGTGCTTAAGCAGAATAAGGGGTATTTGCTTCGTGCCACCGTTATTACGGCACTCTCCTGGAGCATGGCGCTCGCGAGTGCCTTTCACCTGTCACCTTTTATTTGATCAGCATTACGTTATGACTAACGCAGACTCCTTGGGGTATCATTTATGATCCGACGTTTTTTTAGTTATTTTTTCGGTTTTTTTCTCGGTGCAGCTATTGGTAGTTTAATCGCACCAGTATTTGCCTTAATAGGCGGCTCAATTGTTGTTACGATGGTTAAATTAATCCCCGTCACATCAGGTGACGAAAGCAACAATAATGATCCCTATATCAGTTCAGGCGGTAAATGTGGGCTCAGTGATTTGGATAATGATATTACTCTGCGTGATGATGATTTATTGTTAACTAATGATTTGTTTTCTGATGATTTATTTCACGATGACAACTGGAGTAAAAGAGAACCATTTTCTGATAACATCGATACCGATGGCAATGCCTTCGGTACGGGTGATGATATGAATATGGGCGTGGAGGACGACTTTTAAATAGCTCCCTGCAACAGATGAAACTCTATGAAAAATTGTTTTGGTTAAGCCGATAAAACTGTTATGGTAGTCACGATCGAAATCCCACCCATGATTTCTTAAAAAGGTAGAGCGGATAGACCGTTAACGACCGAGCCATCTAAAAACGCGCTATTTAGGTAAAATCCGCGGTTTTTCTTTGTTACTTTAGCCAAAAGCGCAAGTGCTACAACGGCAATTCAATCTCATTCAGTATTTTATCACCGACATGTTCAAGAATAAGCTTGTCGCCTTCAGAGGCGTAAAATTCACCGTCTTTTTTGTAGGCAAAAACCCAATAGCGCTCCCCTTGGCCATCCCAATTATCAAGCACAAAAAGGGCGTGTGTTGTTTCCATATTACTTCCTTTGTCCTAAATGGACATTTGTAAGTGGTTTTATACACATGCTACCGTGAATCCCGTTAAAACACAAGCGGTCGAAAAAAGTAAAATAACGTAAAACACCCCGCGCACGCTCCGGCTTTTATGATAAAATAAACCACACCCACAGGAGGCTGTTCAATGATTTTATGTCGCGGCGATAACGAAAAACAGAGCCAGATCTCACTCCCCCACACGTACAGTGAAGATTACAGTGAGCAAGGGTATGGGATCTACGCCTTTCAAGAAACGCATGCCCAAAAGGCAATGGTCTATGCGGTCACACAAGCATGCAATGAAGACGACCCCGATCCTGACCCCCTCGATGAAGGGTACTTAACGTTTTTGCAATATACTGCCTCACCAGGTGAGCGCTCTCTCGATGAATGTTTAGTCTCGGAGTGTGCACCACAACTGCAGGCCATTCTAACAACGTTAGCCGCAACCCTCCCTCCCAAAGGCATGTGGATCCCGATCTTTAACGCTTCACCATGGGTGACGGTTGAGGATGTTATGGCGAACCTTACCGAGAACGACTGGCACGTCCAAGAGCTGTACAAGGAGCTCTGTGCACATTACAAACCCCTTGACCCCGCTGCCTTCTTGCTGTTGTGGGAACCGATTTTCGAGCAACTCAATAGCTTTCATACATTAACGGAAAACCCCGGCGAAGTGATTATCTTTTCGCCAGCGCGTCTGCAGTTAAAAGGACACCAGCACCTTGACAATATAGCCCTTGAAGCAAGCTGTCCTGTGCACCCAGGATACGCCGCCGATCAGTTAACAAGACGGGCGTATGTCGTCCAACGAGAACAAGCAAAAAGCGTTTACCTCCAAGCGGGTCACGTTACCCTCAATGATCCCATATTGTCCCAGCAAGGGCAGGCGCTAAAAAACGCAGTTGACACTCTCAATGAAAAGTACGGGGATGAGTTACTCTACTTGTCGTTGTCCCAACAACAAAGGGTATTGCAAAACGCCTTGCCGGAAGACTTCAACTTGTTGTTTGATGAAGCGGAAACGCTGTCGTTACTTGCCCAACAGATCAAACCAGAGATCATGGTATTGCAACGAGCAGAGCAAGCGAACCCGGCGTTCATGCCAGAAACACCGTCCATCTCTGAGCATAACCCGTCAAATGATCAAAGCCATCGGCGCTCACGTTAGAACGATTTCTTTTTCTTTACACGCGTTCGATAACTTGACACCAGCGCGCGCAAAAGTTAAAGTCGAATTTAATTATAAACCTGCAGCGCATAAGTGGAAGTAGGTTTGCCGTCTTCTTTTTAAAGAGACCGTGTTTAATGGATATTTCAACAATTCAGCTTGTTACCTCAAATGACGATAAACTCAAAGAATTTAGACGCTTTGGCTTAACGTTAGCAATTGAAAAAGGCCTCGATTTACAAGAAGTGGCAGGCACCAGTGAAGAGGTGGTTATTTATAAAGCGATCGAGGCGGGCGAAAACAAATTGGTTGAAGACACCATCCTGATGATCGAGGGGGAGGAAGTGGTCGACATCCGAAACAAAATCGATGAGATGGCGCTTTTTGAAGAATGTCAGGCCGTCTGGGTGGTTTCTTTAGCCCTTTTGCAAGCGGGCAACATCTATGTGGCAACCGCGCGCGTAAACGGGCACATTAAAGCGCCTAAAAAGCGCCCTGCTGATGCTTTTGGCTTTGACGCCTACTTCCACCCCTCTGACAATAAAGAGGGCTTGTCGCTTTACGCGCTTGACGCCTTGGGTGAAAAAGACCGCTATTCTGCACGCAAAAGAGCCGTTGAGGCGTTTGTCCATCAAACGTCGCTTTGTTATATCTTGCAGGCAAAAGATCTCGCGCCGTGGACCGGCGACTATCAAAAAATTGACCATTAACAAATCGTGATATCAAGCTATTGCTAGAATAAATATTCAACCTGATTACATACTTTTATTTAAAAAAAGGGAACTAAAATGAATGCTCATGAAACACGACTGGAGTTAGCCAGCAAACAGCGCATGCAGAAAACCAAAGACAAATGGTTGGCATTTGCCGACATAGTCGCGAATAATTTCAGCCAATACACCACCAACAAAAACATCTCATTAGGGGACAAAATAGAATTTACTATCGCTCGTTCACAAGGTCGAGGGTCTGTAAACTTCTCCTTTTGTGAAGGCATTGTTTTCGCTTTAGGTGAAAATATGCTGATCGTCGTTTATCGCGGTAAGTTGGAAAAAATCAATTACCCCGAAAATCCCGTTACGCCCGCGCCAACGGAAACGTAAACGATGACTCAGGAACGCGACATCGCATTGATGAAAACGCAAAATAAATTAATGGACGCATTGTCGGTTAGTGTTAAAATTTCTCATGACGAAGCGTTGAAGGTGGTGGTTAACGACTTGGTTGAAAAATACAAGTCATGCGTCAGTCGCGGTGACGCTGAAAACGAGGAAGCTTTTAGTACGGTGCTTAAATATTATATCGGCGAAGAAGCATTTAATCAAATGATCCCTCCAAAGCATAAGGCGGATTAATATATGGCAAAAGCAATTTGTAACACCCTTGATCGGATTGAAGGCAAAAAGAGTAAAAAATGTGATTCCGGGTGTAAAAACCACATGTTCCCTCACCTCGACAATGCGTGTGTACTCAGTGATGTCTATTCGGTACGAAAGAATGAGCCTTGCTACATTTACGAAATTAAAACACTTGCCCCCAAGTAAACGTCAATCTAAACAATGGAGACTAATATGTATAAATTCGCAAAAGTCGTTATCTCAAACGGTAGAGAAGTTCTTTTCATGAAAAATAAAAAAAATGTCGATGGAGTTGATGTCCCTAAGCTCTCCATCATTTTTCATACGGACGATGAAGCGCAAGTTGATGTTGGTGTGGTGTTACCGGACAGTAGTGATGAATCTTGGGATAAATTAGACTCTACTTTTGACTCATTAGATGATGCTGAGGCTCAAAAGTTAGCGGACAACATCACCTGTAAAATAGAGCCTGGCATGTCTGCTTTTGATTTGATCAGCGTATTGTAGTGATACAAGCGTAGAGGTGAGCAATGGAAAATAATGATATAGAAAAGTTAACAGAGTACGCTGACTTAGACGGAACAGAAGTCGGTAGTTATGTGAACGCTTTATTAGAACTTCGTGTTTACAGCGAACCACACGGCATGTCTGAGAAGTTCAGTAAAGAATTAGAGGTGGAAATGGCGGCTTGGTTAACTCGTTTTAAAGAGGAAACAACGATCATCTCTGAAGAGGTGGACGTCCCCGCAAGAACGGTCATACAAAAAACGTTAGAGTGGCTATAACCGCTATTTAAAAAGGTAAGGTTCTAAGCAACTTTATCCGGGCTTTTTTGATGAGTTCACTTAAACAAACAACATAAAAACGGCGCGAGAAGCGCCGCTTTTATGTTGCTCACCCACGCGATCACTTTGGCGCGCACTCCGCGGACTTTATCGAATTTGCTTTGATTTCACCGCTACAAAAACTTGGGTTGGACTCCGGCCAAAGATCGTAGTTGACCACGAGCATCGAAACAATAAAAGTGGAAAGGATAAAAGCCAACGTCAACACAAAACTTTGGTTGCGCCGATGACGATCATCCATATGCGTGTCAAGTTGAGTCAAGGCATCCTCAAGACGGTGTGTGGCAACGTCAACACGCCGCAAGGCATCCCTTTGAGAAACGGATTGCTCAAAGGATGCTACCGGAGTCACCTCGTATTCATTAACCGTTAGCATACATTCATCAACATACGCTGCAATGTCCATATCGGTCGCATCAAGGCCGGGCGAATTTTCGGAAGCCGGCAAGTTAATGAGCACCAATTCGACTTTAACCGAATTAATCACAAGCGCGGTCACATCCTTACCGGGGAAAGGGTATCGCACATGTTCTACGTTGAACGTAGAACGCCCTTCCATGATCTCTTCGGTGAGTTTATTGAACACCAGCTGTTTGTAATTCAAACCAACGTTATCGACGTTAGCCCCTTCCATTGACATCCATGTTAACACGGTGCGTTTGTTATCTGCGCTTAGCGTCGTGATCGCCGCCCACTGAGTGGGTGCCTGTAAATTCATCATGCGTTTTCTTCTTTGCAGGGAGCATGGTCTTTGATCCCCTCAAACTCGCGAACTCTCTCGACGATGCGCAGCGTGGCCAATGCAAGCTCGTTGGCGTGCTCTGCTTCCGTTTCGAGTTCATATTGCGCTTGTCCGATCAAACGATTCAAATCGCGGGCGATCCCGTTTTTAAAACCCTCTGTTTGATTTTTTTCGTCAAACACGACGGATAATCTTGTGTTAACATCCATGCAGAAACACCTCTTTCAATGTTCATTAATGAAAATAATTATAGGTTCATGATGAAGTGGTGACATTCTCTCCTTCAACATGAACGACTCTTTCGCCTAACCAACAAACAATACGTGGAGTGATCCCCAAACCAACATTGTTTTCAGCACAAAAAGAGAGGGCCGAGTTAGGATGGATAATTCTTGTATGTAAAGCTGTTTATTGTTCATGGTTTTATTTCCTTAAGGTTAGCGTCATAGGCCGTTAGCCGTTCGATCAATTGTTGACGGTTCATCTTCTTCTCCGTAAATGTTAAACGTCGGTGCGGTTGTTCGCACCTAACTTCCTTCATGACGTTCTTAAAAAAACGCCACCTTGATCTCCGTGTATTGCGTTTTGCCGTCACTTGTATAGTCGACATCGTACACATGGATATAGTCCGCTTGTATATCTGCAGGAGAGCGAACAACAAGCCATTTATTTGTGACAAAGCGATGTTTGTAAAGTTTATACGGGGTGTATTTCAAGGGGTTCTCCTTTTTGTTTACTCGGGGTTTTGTGTTTTTCCGCACACGCGGCCATCGTTTCTCGTATCGCCTGCAAGCCTTCCTGATCATTAGGGTGAATAACAAGGGGATCGTTCCATTCCAACGTATGGCGGGCAGAGGTTTCATATATTTCACTGGCCATGCGTATCTCTCTTGTGCCCTACCGGGTAATAATACCTTTGAGCGCTAATTCAGTCATTAGTTAAACCAATTAAAAAAACGCAACCACCACGGCTGTTGATGCGAACGAGGCGACAGGGTGCTTCCCATGGGCTCGTTGGCTTCTCTTTTTAAGGTTTGTACGGTGCCATGCCGTAATTGGTTTCTGAGTGCTTTCTCTGAGGGTAGATGTGATAATTGACCAATGTTTTGCTGATAAATGATCCGGGCGATCGCCGCTTGGTAGTCTTTAATCTCGACAATGGATAATTCATCAATCTCGGACAGCAGATCGTGGAACATCAGATGATCGCGCGCCGATATTTCGGCAGACAAGGTGTCTCGCTCTGCCTTTTCGAACGCCGATCTGGAAACATGCTCACGCATACCGGTCGATTTCGAGGCAATAAAGTCCTCGACATCGGCATCGGTTAAGCGCGTTTTATTCGGATCGTTCGATTCTTTCGTCACAGGCTCATTAAGATAAATTAAACATAAAAGTACGTTAACATAACCAAGCCTTTAAAGCAAGCTTTACAGGCATGAATTAGCGATTAAACCCCCATCGCCGCCCGGCGGATTGTTGTGGGCTTTTTCGGGTGTCGGTGTCATGATCTGCCGTCCCTGTTAAAACGGCGTTAGCGACACGTCCTTTGACACGATCAACCACGGCCTCGGCGGCTTTTCCAGGGGTTAAACCCTTGAGTCCCTCGCCAGGGAGCATGCCCATGTCGCTCAGGCGCGTTTTACTGATCTCCGACGGTAAACCTTGGTAAAAGTCACTGTCAGTGTACTTCTTGCTGATGATCTCTTTTTCGGCGGAGTCGGTCAGTTTCTTGAATAAGCTTTCCACAAATAATTGTTGCACGGGTTTGAGTTTTGTGTCTTTTACCCAGGGTAATAAGCTGGCTTTTGCGCGCATCACCGATGGATCATCAGACGTGATCTTCACAGGCCCTTCATGATAGGCTTTTTGCCTGTTGAGGTGAAAAAAGTCCAGTTGATGAAATGTGTATTCCTTGTCTCGTCGTGTGAGCGTACGCAACTCTCCTGCCATTTTTGAGGCCAACTCTGCCGTGCGATACAATGGCGTACCGGGGGATGAACTTTTGGTTAAGGGGCGAAATAATGCTAATTGGTCAATCAAGGCATTCGCGGCACTCGGGGTTAATGCTCCGCTGAGAGAGGCGCTAAACCCACTGGCCGCCAAATAAGCAAAGTGATGATGCAAGTTGGCCTCTTGAGCATTCGCCGTCGCATCACTGCGAGCACTGGCGGTTAACCCCCGCCACTCGGTCTTCCCTGCATTGTAATCTTTGTAATTTTTTAACAAATATTCGGCATCACGCCCTAATGACTTTCGCACGGTTTCAGAAAACTGGTATAAATTACCTTGATTTGGCGTCATGATCTTCATTAACATCGCGCTGTTCGCAAAGATCTTTTGCACCGCGCGATCGGCAAAGCCAGGGTCGGCTTTTAATCGCTGTGCATACCGGCTGTTATCCTCACCCAATGCGGCCAGCATGTGGACAATATTAACACTGTTTTTGTTGAGCGCTTTATTGTCAAAGAAATCGCGCGGGGCCGTACTCTTTTTGGTAAATCGCTCAAGCTTATCCATGAGTTCATTAGACGATTGGTAAGCACTGCTACTTGCTAATGAGCCGCAGAACTTTAAATATTCGGGGGCACGGACCTGGTTGTCGACGCCTTCGCGAAAGATCTTGTTTTCATCTTTGATAAATTGACTCTTGGCTAGACGGATCGTCAAATAGGCCGCCGCGCCACCAACCACCAAAAACCAATTAGGATCACTGGCCACACTCGGCGCCACTAAAGCGCCACTGAGCAACTTCCCCAGAGATGGTTTGACCACACCCAATGTAACCATACCGATCGCCGTCAAATCGGCCATAATCAATCCTTGGCGTACATGCTCAAGTTCTTTCGTTTTTCTTGGATGCTCTTTAGGCAGCTTTTTATCGGACATGGTAACCTCAAGGGTGACGTCTCTTTACGAGCAATGTGCTGATAATATCACATTTACCGGTGTCTCAACGCGCATTTTCACTCACCTTAAGAGTATCCCATGTTACACCATTGACAATTCACTTGATGAGACGTACGATAACGAGAACATTTACCGCACTACATTATATGAATCAGGAAAATGCATATGACATCACCGCCACCTAAAATCCTTGATGACATCACCGTTTTGACCCGTTGGTTTTCAACATTGTCTTTGCCCGAAGGCGTTAATGCAGATTTTTTCAAGACCTCTGAAGTAAAAGGTAAAAGCCGTGTAACCCTTGGTGGTCGACAACACAATTATGGCGTCTTCTTGACGGTAACCTATTGGCAAGTAAACAAACAATTACACTGGAAAGCGATTCTGAGGAAAGGAACTAAAGAGATGCGGTTTGCTGTCTGCACTACCCCCGTACTGTTAGGGGCTAACTCGTTGAAAACGTTTGTGCTCCCTCGGGAAAGCAGGCCACTGCGTTTAACACGCATGCCGTTAGAGCCGGAAATGTTGGCCATGGGGCTCCGCCTCGCTCAACAATTCGAACAGTATGTTCACCAACCGTTATTGGCGAACAATGCCGGGTCAACCATATTGTGCACGGAGGCGAAAGCATGACTTTACCCGCGATACGCAAGTACTATGGGCTGAATATTAAACGCGGTCAAAGAGTAACAACGTGCAACGGCGAAGAAGGCCGGGTTTTGTCCGCGAGAGGGATGCGCTTACGCATCTTAGTTAACGGACGGCGTGAGCTACATCACCCCACCTGGGAAATAACCTACCATTCCGCTTTAAGGGATACGATGATGACCAAGCAAGCCAACAATACAGACCATTGTGAACCATCGCTTACCCGTGATGTGCTTCGCACTGCTCTTGAGGCCAAGGGGATCACCTGTGCTAACGTCTCCGACGAGGCATTGAAGCGATTGCGACGTTTGGTGAATAAACAGTTAAGGGCGTCGGGACATTACCGCGGTACCGCACGATTGTCGCGTGCCAGAAAAGATTTGAAATTCATGCAAATGTCCACCGATCAGTGGGAGCTACGTGAGGCTATTTCGTTTAATCACGATGGGTTTATCGGGATCGCAGGTTGGGCGAGCGATGACAATGTCGCGCCTTTATTGGCGGCGCTATCAGAGTGGTTGCACGCTACATAGTACGACGTTGCGTTAGCTCGAGGGAAGGTTCGCTTCCCTCCACGATGGGGCTGGGGTCATATTGCACCATACGATCATTATCCAAGTTGACAAACACCTCTTTGGTCATGTGATACTCACATTCCTTGGTGACAATTTCGACAAATTCTTCCGGCGTATTGTCCGCGTAAAGATCCTCAAAGCACTCACGAAAACTGTGACAGGTAGAGATATTGTTTGCCTGCAGTAACTTCATCGTTTTGGCGATAATTTGGTGCGGCTCCAACACACCTTTATGATCTTCGATCATGGTCAAGAGATCCCCCGTAGCCTGCGCTCTTTTTGCATGAAAAACTTGCTCACTGATCAACAACAAGACCGAGTCATCAATATAGTCCACCAAATGCTGATTGTCTTGTCGGTTAGCCACGCCTAAGTCACGCGGGCGATCACCTTCTCTTATTTTGCTTGCCACGAGCTTGTAGCCCGACGATCGGATCTCAGCATTGGCAATGGCGGCAATGTTTTTTAAAGTTTTTTCTTTCAACGGAAAGCGGGCATCGATGCGAACGCTTGAGGTGATATTAGTCAGTAACTCATCATCCTGTGCGCTCTGCGGGCTACTTTGCGGCTTTTCACGTTCAAAACCAACATACGTGGTTTGGATCGCGATTGGCTCTGGTAACGCGTTATAGAGCTTCTGCAAATGCGGATCACTGTTCAGTACGGCACTGACCGCATCAAAGACTTTTCGCTTGAGATCCTCTCGGACACCATGTCCTAATACCCGCGAAGACTTACTAAGATCCAGTCGATCTGACAGGGTAGGGCGTAAGTAAACGTCAAAGTGGATCTTGTGATCATCGTAGAGATGCTTGTCATTCTCCGTGATCAGGCGTGAAGAAGAAGCCATAAAAAACCTTTTTTCGTTGATAGACAAATAGATTCTATCATATTATTCGCAAAAAGTTCCGCCTTAACGTCTTGCGTTTCACGCGTAAAACTGGTACAGTGTTGCTTACGACCTACGGAGCTGTTTCAGTGAATATGATCCGTTCTTTTAATTCGTTAAACATAACGATAACAAAAGTAGGGAAATTGATGAAATTAACCAAGATGTATACCGATTTGCACAACCGTCTCGATCGATTAGAGCAACGTGACTTCACCCATCAACCTATCATTGCGCGTGTATTGATGATGCCCGCACTCGACTGCTCGGTTTTATTAGGGCGGGGTAACGAACGACTGGAAGATATCGAGGCGATCGTCAGCTTGTTGATTAATGGTCTATATGATGATGCCACTTTATCTTTTCGTTGTGAGCAGGGTAGACGCCGATTTTATTTGGCACCCGATGACGAACCAGGTCTTAATGTAACGCAATTCACCGCATTAGTTGACGCGGTCGACGCGACAAACACCTTTGAACGCAAGCACAGACAAGCCATTGACACTGAATTCCTAACGCTCAACAGCAGTGATGCAATATTAACACACAAGCATGATTCACTCCAGCAAGCCGAAGCGGCATTGACATATGAGCTCTTGTGTCTATTGCAACCTGAGACGTCCCGGACGCTGTCATGATAAGTCACGCCATCGCCACTCACCAATTCATTTTACCACGCATTGACGGTGAATTCTCAATGATCCCGTTTGACTTAACGACGCTAAAAGGGCTTTCTACGCCCTTTCAGGCCATCGCTCGTCAAATGCTGACGGGGCTCACTCATGCCGGCGGCAATGCTTTTTTCACCGTGCACGGTAAAACGCTTAAAAAAGGGCAAACCCTACGCCGTGGTGCTCCGCATACCGATGGCAGTTATGACAAAGATGTATTTTCTTGGAAAGGGGGCGGGGGAATGACTGGAAAGTCGGTGAAAATGGCCCTGATATCACCAGTGCAGAGCACCAGCGTTTATACAAGAGTGAGCGCGGCGGGATCGTGTTGATATCCAATGTCGCTGCGTGTTTGGGCTGGAACGGTGAATATAGGGGTCTCCCCAACGTGGGCGGAGATTGTCGTCACATTGCGCTTGATGCGCCTTTTACCCTGACCGAAAACACCGTTTACTATGGAAACAATCATTTTATCCACGAATCGTTACCGATAGCTATCGATGCACACCGGGTTTTCGCCCGGATCACCTTGCCGGAAAATCACCAATACCAACCCATTCAAAAGGACGTGTCATGTCCTCATTAATACATCGAGCGGCAAATTTGCATACCCATCTTTCGCATCTGGAATGGTTAGAGTGGAGGGTCAATTGGTCTCGCGCCAAAAAAAATCTTGAGCTTTTACCGAACCCACGTAAATATACAGCCAGCGACGTATGGAACTGGGGGATGGCGCGTTGGAGCATTGATTTCTCTTACGCAGAATACAACTCACGAGAAACCTTTGGTGCCGCGCAAAAACGCCTCGGTAAACAGGTTTTCCCTCAACAAACAGAGAGCAATTATGAATAAATCGACACTAACGACGCAAAATCAGGCGGAGCACCACCAAGAAATCATCGATAAGCTCCACCAAAAACAAGGGCTAAAGACCCTTTTTGGCTTGTGTTTCGGCCCCCTCGTCGCGCTTGGTTTCGTGTTTTTGTTGCTTTTGGCGGGGCAATAAAAAACAGTAATATTCCCCCTCCGGATCATGACTTGTTTCGGTAAAAACAGCGACACATACTTTTATTTTAGTTGTGTTTCTGTTATAATAACACCCTGTTTCCTGATGAATTATTGAGTACCCCATGTCTGCAGTTACGTTAAGCATTTTAGAAATCGTCAACCTTTGCGCTTTTGCGGGGATCGCCGTTGATCATGAAAGTTCCGTGTTTAATGATGATCCTGAGCTACTGGACACTGAGCTTATCATTCACCAAAAACAAACGCTGCACAGTGAAGATGATGGCGCTGAAATTTACACCGGCGTCACCGCCGCTTTTTGCGATCATAGCGAAGAAGGCAGTCAGCCTTTAACAGCACAGCTTGTCTATGACAATGAACAGCACGACACGCCATCACCAAGGACTACCGTGACGCTCGATGAGGATGGTAACGCATTGACAGAAACTCAGGAGGGGATCACGATGCCGGCGAATTACAGTTTTAAAACGGTGAATGACTTTGTTCACTCGCGTGACGTCCAATATGAAGATTTGGAGTGTTTATGTCTTGGCATGGCAAATCATATCGACGACTTAAACAAAAGGTAATTGACGCTATGCGCTTATCCCATAAACGACAGTTGCTCCTTGGTAAAACTCTAGGGGCACAGCTTCGTCAAATGTATCGTTTGCGCATTACGCGCAGACTTGAGAAAATTGCGGCACTTAATACCGCTATCACTGCCGTTACGGAGCAAAAATAGACATGGACACGCCAGACTTCATGAAGAAGATCCTAAACACCCCGTTTAAGTTTTGGTGTTGCTCAAACTCCGCGCATAAACAAGTGCGCTGGAACCTTGAGGGTAACCAAGCCGCCTGTGAGCACTGTGATGAACTTTCCCCCGTCAGCGAAGACAGTGGGGCAGGCGTGATCTTGCGTACCATTGGCGTGGTCGTTGATGTCAGCTTCCCCTATCCGCATCGCCCAAAGCCTTATGATCTCCTGCAGATCATCGGTTTCAATGATACAGAGCTTGAAGTACAACAGATCCTTAGTGGACAGATTGTCCGTACCATTGCAATCGGAAAAGTAACGAAAGGCTGGCGTGATGGCTTGGCCGTGATCAACCTATCAACAAAATAAATTCCCGCCGAATAATCTTGACAACAAACACTCTTTTAGATACGGTGTACATGGGCGCTCATTCTCGTCCATGGTGCTGCCTCGACCTAAGTCAAACGAAGATCACTTATTCAAACACTATAATACTCGACAACAGCATATTACTGTGAGCGGGTGTGTGTCGCAGCGAGCGTACCCGAAAAAAACTGACAGGATATTATTATGCCGATCATTATCGCCGCCGCGCACTTGCCCGTGGCCAAAGCACAATGCTACCAACTTTATGACTTAATCAACAGCTATTTACTGACCGAGCCTCCGGGTAAATCCACGTTTTTAAACCAAATGGCGCAGTGCTACCGTTACCAAAGCTGGGATCATTTTCGCCGCGAAACACGCGGTCACCAAACGTGTAAAAACACCCTGATTTTTTCCCCTGAAAACATCGAGGTGCTGGCCGCGTCACTGAAAGAGCAATTAGGTAACCCGTTTCTCTCCCATGGTTTTTTTGTCGCCTGCCTTCACCGGTGCTTGTCCTCGGCGGAGCGGGCTTTTTTTTCGCCAGGCAGCCAACCTGCATTCCCCCTAAGGCCCATCGAATTAACCTTGGATATGGGGCCGAATGGCGCACGACGCGATCTCGAAAAAGCCAGTTTACTGTATTGGTGGAAACATGCCAGCCAAGGCAGTGCCGCGCAGTTAACCGACAGTTACCTGTCATACGCAAAAATTGTGCATCACGAGGAAGCGGGAAAGCAGAATGAAAATTGCCATATTTCGCTGGTGAGTTCCTTACATCAACAAGGTTTTTTAAACGTCTCTGAGGATGTTTTTACGCTTTCTGAACGCGCCGAGCAATGGTGCCAATCCTACGTTACCCAAGATTTTGGGCGTGAGTGGCAATTATGGTGGGCACGCTTTCTAAAAGCCTTTTCGACGATCCCTCATAAGCGGCTCGAGACCGACTGGCGTATGTACATGAATTTTTTCCATCACGGGAAAAGCGCCGAGGAGGCCGCACAGAGTTTTTCGTGGAGTGGTTTGGAAACGCAAGCGGCCAATACGATCGGCTCACTCGTTGAGGCGACGGCGTTCCCCCAAGGCGATCGCGTACTCCATTTTCACCCAACACTTCGTTTATCTACTTCTGATGCAAAGCTCAGAGCAAATAGGTGTACGCTGACGATGCACTCACCGGATCTTGACTTGTCCGGTGTCGCCTACAAGTTAAACAAACCGTTTCCCAACAAAGGGTACATTGGCGCGTCAGCCAAAAAGCAAGCAAGCCCCTTTCATGGTTTTCTTATTTCGATCCCCGAGGCATTGAAAAAAGTGACGATCATCTTTACCTGGGGGATCCCGAGTAAGGCGCGAGAGTACACTATTACGCATACGTTAACACTGATCTTGCCTGAAGGGGACAGTAAAGCGAACCATCTGTGCTCACCCACCATAGAAACCCATCATCGCAACGTCGCCCCCAGTCAATTGCAGACTTCGGCGTTCTACAATTTTCGTGACTATTTCCAACCCAAAGAAGGTGAGTCGTTTTCCGCGGCCGGATGTCGTCATGAACGTATCCAAACACAGTTAGAAACGGCTATGGGTGACGGTAACGGCAACATCACGTTACTAGAACACTTGACGTTAGCCGACCGCCCTTACTTTGACGGATTTCCGCTGTTTATGTAGCGAGTAAAGGCAAGCACCCCCTGCTTGAGAAGGAGCTCAAACAAGGGGCGCTTACTTACGAGGTGTTCGGTGAATGCCGTTAACTAACGTCAGGCGATTTGCCAATGGCGATTTTTTTCGGTTTCATGGCATCGGGCACTTCACGAAGTAGATCAATGTGCAGTAGCCCATGCGCCAAGCTTGCTTCGGTCACATTAACGTGAGCTTCGAGTTGGAAGCGTCGAGAGAAATCACGTGACGCGATCCCTTGATGTAAATACTGTCGTGTGCCCTCATCTTCAGCGGGGGCTTTTTTGCCGGAGACCACCAGTGTGCCGCTTTCACTTTCAATGTCGATTTCCTGCTCGGTAAAACCGGCGATCGCCATGGTAATACGGTATTTATCTTCCGCGATGTGCTCAATATTGTACGGGGGGTACGTGTTTTTTTGCTCGTTCGTTGCGCCTTGCTCGATCATTTTGATCAAATTTTCAAAACCAATAAAGGTGCGGTGCAAACGGGTAGTGTTTTCTTGTGCTCTCATGATATTCATATCCTATTTTAGTCAGCAATATGTGGTGCGTTTAAAGTATGCAACTCTCCTGAGTCTGCATGATACATGAGCCCTGTCGGCGCTCACCCTTAAGATATAGGGACGAATAAAAAGAATTCAAGCGAAAGTTCAAAAAAAAATAACGCAACCTATTACCACAACGAAAAAACAGTTCCCTTGTGTTGATTTTAGTTGTGAAGAATGTTAGTGTGGTCGGTGTTTCTTCCCTGATATTTCTCTGTTTGATCGCCGACGCGATAATGAGGTTTTTTTGAGCAAAATAGTTTATCGACTGGTGAATCAAATCACCCAACAACAAGCCCTTAATCTAAAGAGCCTGTTGGCGGAGTTAGCGAAATTAGGGATCGAGCGTCATCAAGCTTTGTCACAAATGCGCTCGCAAAAAGAAGGCCGCCTGCACCACATTGTCTCTATTGAACCGACGTTACTGAGCCTGTTGACTAAACATGCCACGACACCGGACAGTGATCGATGCTCGGCCGCCCTACAAAACAACAGTCACCAGCACCGTGTTAACGGCTCTTATCTTTTACTCAAACATTGGGGGGAGCACCCTAAAACTGTGATCTTCAATGGACAAGGGCAAGCATCCAGCCCTTTTTTACCCCGAAGTAGCCATGCGATCATTATCGAAAACCTGCAGAATTTTTTACAGATCGAGCAAGGCGAAACCTTATTGCGGGAACAATGCAACACGCCTTTTAACGCCCACACCGTGTTTATTTTTGGCGCGGGTAATCAAATCGCCAATCAGTTGCATCGTGAGTACTTATCGCAGTTCTCGCAGACAGATCTCCTGTTGGACTTTGATTTAGGGGGGCTGATCACCGCGCATACGTTGATCACACACCTGCATTCATCAACAATCCGTTTTTTATTCCCCAATACGATAGAAACCTTACTAGAGCACGTCACTTGCCCTTTAGACACGCCGACACTTGAAGCGATTTATGCGCTCGGTGAAAAAAGCGATATCTTAAAGCCAGCGGCGCAATTAATCTTAAAACATCAAAAAAGCTTAGAGCAAGAGAGTTACTTATGATCCCCGATCAAAACGAATTAATCGACGCCAACTTCAAACACGGCCTATTGCGCATTGTTTACATCAACTCCGCTCACCACGGTTATTCCGAATTGCCGTTAGATGGGAATTTGGCGCTCTTTGGCAACAACAACAAAGGGAAAACCGCGTCGCTTGCCGGGCTAAAACTGTTACTTTACCCTGAAAATAGCTTTACTAAATGTGAAAGTAAATTTCAATTTGAAGGCAAAGACGGCGCTTACGACAAAGAAAGCTCTTACCCGTTTTACTTCCCATCTAACGAGTCGTACATCCTCATGGAAGCGGAAAATAAGCACGGAAATTTTTGTATGCTATTGTACCGCAACAGTGAGCAATGGGGCTATGGACGGTTCTTTATCCCGTGTGACTATGCCACCTTGCGGCCGTTGTTTTGGTGCGAAGATGCCAACGAAGGTAACGGGCACTTTGCGGACACACTGTCGCTTAAAGCCTTATCGCCGTACTTAAAAAAACACGGAGCGATTCAAACCGCCGACAGTAAAGAGATTGCTGACAGAATTTACGATGGCTACAATAATACCGCAGCGGCAGGGCGTTATTGCACGATCCCTTTGCGCGACGGGGCGTCAAAAGAAGCCATTGAGACCTTTAAACACCTGTATCAGTTGTCTTTTGATATATCCAGTGCGAACAGTAAAACATTGCCCAAAGCCATTGCTACCTTGATTGAGATGAATCGCAGTCGAAAAAACGAACGTCTCGACACCGATATCTCAGCGCTAATGGAGGAGCATAATTTATTATCCACCATCAGTGATGAATTACAACGTACGGACAACCACCTTGGCGCTTGGCAAAAAATTGAAGGCTACGCTCAAAACGTCGGTGAGCTTTCAACAACGCTGGGCGATCAGTTGGCGCTTTTGTCGGGGTCGTACCAACGACAAAAGGACACCTTGAGTACGCGCCTTAGCGACGCCCTGACAAGAAAAACAAAAGAGCAAGGTCAAGAAGACACCTTGAAACGGGCGCATGCCCCGATCAAAAAAGAACACCAGCAAGCACAGGGTCGATTGAGTGTTTTGTCAAAGCAACTGGTCAATAGTGAAAAGAACTTGTTAAAAGCCACGAGTTTAAAAGGGCAATATCCAGGCTACACACTGATGCAGATCCTTGAGGCTCTCGATGAAGATCTGGCCGAAAAAACGCAATTGTTAAGTGATGTGCAAACGGCCGAAGGCGTCGGGCGTCGCTTACAACAAGAACATGTCGCTTTGGGGAAAGCCGAGCGCTCACTTGCCCAGGTAGAGCGCGCCTTATCCACGTTAGATAACTCTTTGCTGAACGCACTATCTCCGCATGCCGCCAGTATACTGATGCTGTGCTCGGATGAATTTAACGCCATGAGTCTACCGATTAAACCAAAGGGAATATTGGCCAACGACTTACAATACATTGAAGACTTCGCCAACTTATTTTCCGTTAGCGCGCCCGATGAGATCCGGTTTCTTGACAATGTCTTTAATGGCGAAATAGCCACCTTCAATTCGGAGGCGCAACTGATAGCACTTAAAACGCAAAAAGCGCAGCTTGAGGATCAGATAATTTGTTTATCGGCGAGCATTAAAGAAATTGATGAATTGTTACAAAACCAAGCCAAATTAAAAGACAAGCCCGAGGCGCTTGAGCGTGAAGTCAAAACGATCGAGCGAGAGCGTATGTTGATCATGGCGTTTGAGCAAACCCGTGAGCAAGTCGCCATTCTTAAAGATGATGTCACGAAACAAACCAGCGAATGCCAAACGCTTGAAGCGAGTGCCTCCTTGGCGAAAAATCGTTGGCAAAAGCAATATGCGCTAATGAGCGACGCCGTAAAATGTTTTAATCTTGTCGCCGAAGAAGGAAATGTACTCTCCCGATGGGAGACCCGCTTTAGACACATTGAACTGCGTCACAATGGTTTACTCAGCACGACGCACCTTCCCTTGTTGCAACGCCCCGTAGACGACAGCGATCTCGATGAACTGGATCGTTTAGAAGCGACGTACACGGAATTGTGGCGCACCTTTCAAAAAAACACAGATACGTTACGGATCGGCGTGCCGCTGTCCATCGATGAAAGTTTCAAGCAGTTAAATGTGTTTGCCGATTACCAGACGATCCTTGCGGCTTACACTCAATTGTATTTAGATTTACCCCACAAAAAAACCTTGCACGAAAAAGAGATCTCAACGCACAATCAATTCATTGAAAATCAAATGAAAGAATTGGAAGATGCGCAAACCACCTTGAGCCACTTTGTTCAAGAGCTTAACCATGACATTAATAAACATCAAATCTCCGATCTGGCGGAGATCCGTTTGAAATTGTCGCTTGACGCGCGTTTTGTTAATTTAATGAAGTCGATTCAACGTTATGACATCAGTCAAAACAAACTCCTGTCCGTCGATTTCTATCAAGAGTTAGCCGCCTTTGCGAAAAGCTTTTTTGACAAAAAGCAACGCACGTTACAGCTGAGCATGATCATTGAAAAAATCGGCTATGAATTTAGACATTTGGATCAAGAGCACTTTGAAACCAAAAGCCAGTCGGGCGGAACCTCCAGCGCGATATCAGCGTTAGTCTTGTCGGTCTTACTTAAGCGCATTGTCCCGAACTATACCTCGGTCAAGATCCCGATCGTCATTGATGAGATCGGCACGCTCGATGGGTGTAATAAAAAAACCACTATTGATCAAATTGCGGCCAATGGTTTCTCCGTTTTTTGTGCTACGCCGTCACTGCAATCCGATGTCGTGCAAAACATTGGAAACTACCTTGATCTTGATCGTTTCACGGTGGACACCCCGATTGTCGATGGCTGCCATACGTTGATCTTAGAAAACTTCCTTGAGGGGCTAAATGCACGCACCTCAACCCCAATGGATGAGGCAACACATGAAAATTAGTCGCGATCTATTATTGATCAAAATATTAGAGTTTAAGCATGTTTTTTATGCTTTACTCGATCATATTGATCAACACGAGGGCGCCTACGAGATCCCCGAAGCGCTCTATTTACGGTTGTATTACCAAGAAATCGAGTTCAAAGGCAACACCGATCTCAATGCGCCCCGTTGGTTGAGTTTATCGGTCTTGTTGGAGAACGGGATCTTCGTACATCATGATAAACACCGTGGGCAGATCAGCCTGCAGTCTTTTTTGATCGACATGTTACGCTTTTCAGATACCGCCCGCGTCCGTGAGTTATCCCACACGGATTTTGAGCAGATCCGCAAGCAGTACGAAGCGGTTTGGTTGGCCATTGATGCATCCCCTGGGCCGGGTGAAGTTGAATACGAAGAAGCGATGCTTTCCTTTAATGAATTAATGAGCACCACCCATGCTAAATACAAACAAAACGTGGATGCGTTGCTTCATCAAGCCGACACGGTGGCGGAGCTTTACCAATCCCTTGAAAAGCATGAAGCGAATGCGATGAGCTCTCGGGATCTGTTTCTGAAAATATCCCAGCTCCATGATCGTTACGTCAGCCCTTGTATGGAGTTTATTTCTCCATCCATGAGCTTACAAGGAGGAGGCTTGACCTTTATCAAGTGTATCGACAACGTATTGGCCTACCACTCTGAACGAGCACTACCTGGCGTGGTGGCGCGTATTGGCTACACCAAAACGGCGATCACCTCGTATTACAAAGATATCGCGCAAGTGATGGAACTACTGCAACGTTACCACCGATGCTTGGGGGAAGATCGTTTGCGCTACGATGCCATTGAGAAAGCCTTTAATAGTATCCAAGCCGAAATTGAACATTTACGTCACGGCAAAGGACGGGGGAAATATTTACGTCCGGACAACCCTGTATTGGCACAATTCACTACCTTTTCCGGGTTGGGTCATGCGGCGTCACGTCGCCCGTCATTGTTGAATTGGCAAGGGGATAATTCTCGGATCCAATTTGAAGAATGGTTGCGCGTCAATGCACAGACGCAAACAGCCACACGTACGACGGTAAAAAAACCGCTGCCGCCACAAGCTAACCTGAGCAAAGCACGTCAAGAAGCAGTCTTTAAACAGTGTTGGTCACATGCCTGGCCGACCGAGATCCCCGACATCCATCAGTACTTACAAGGGTGGTTAGGCGAGACGCTACCTCCGTGTACGGTGTTGGATGTTATTACCGCGTTCTCTGCTTTTCTCGGAGGGCACGCCAACCGCCATCAATTTCAGTATCATCGCCAAAAGAAACAACTTGAAGATGCGAACCACTATTTAAACTACCTACCGGTTTCCCTCATGCCGAGAAAGGAGCACGAACATGTACAATAAGCGTTTAAGTGTACAAATTTATCAACAATTAACCCATGCAAAAGTGATCAATGCGCGTCAGCTGGATCAACAAGATCAATTCGTCGACAATCCGCTCTACGTGGAGATCATGAGCAACAAAGAAATTTACCAAACACAATATGAAATGAGCGGGCACCTCTTGACATTTCAAGACGATTTTATTTACCTGCAAGCGGAGATGAGTGATCCCACCAAAGATGAAATGAATCGCCGCGCGCCGTTGTTGTTTATGCTTATGTCTCGTTACCTACTAAAAAAAGGCTATCGTTTTGAAAAACTGTCCCATCACAAGGGTGGGTTAACGCCGTTGGAAGTTGAGGAGATAGGGGCGCTAGACGACACGCAAGAATGGCTTGATAAAGCGGAGATGGGCAAATACCCCTTCGCGAAAAACATCAAACTGTACCTGATCGATCGCGGCCTCATGCTGGAGAAAAACAATGGTGCTTTCATCCTTTCTGATGCAGGCTCACGTTTTTTTACCGATCTTTTTGAACGACACACCACCCCAGCCCCCCACTAAAAGGAATGACGCATGAGCTTATCCCTGGTCGCTTACCAACACGTAAAACACATTAACGACCCACGATTAAGTGAGTTAGATGAACTACACCAAGTGCTTCACGGTGATTTTCCTGAGCAAGCAGGAACGCTCGTTGACGAGGGGTATTACCAGGGGACTCGTCAATCGTTCTTTCGGATCGGCTATGGTAGTTACCACAGTTTTAGAGAGCAACTCGCGATCATCGCCGGCTACCAAAAACAAGCGATCCCTGAGCCCGATTTTCGAGATCCTGACTTTCGCGACAAAGCGTTTTATTGGCGAAACCCTCATATCGCCGACATTTACGTCAACCAACTTAGCGAAGGCGCGTTTATCGAGATCCTTTGCTTTTCGGATTGTGAAGGTGTCATTGATGAAGCGCATTGTCGAAAATTGTTAGTGGATTTCAACGCTCATGAAGCGAAAGCCATGGCGTTAGCAAACGATCTCCCTAAATTCTGGGAATTTTACCAAGCGTTTCAACGCGCCCTAAACGTTGCCATCCAAAAAGGCTTTATCGCCTACTGTTAAATAAGGAGTTAACCATGACCGACAAAACACCCCAAGAGACTCCCGACATGCCCGATAAGCCGATGTTGCTGAAGGCGATCGATTTGCTGCTGAGCGATCCCAATGATATTAAACGCGAAGCCTTAGCGTTGCGAGACGCCTTCATCCATGCGGATCCCACCGCGAGCAAAGCAGACATCCAAGCAAAAACGGCGAAAAAATTGATCTCGAATTACAGCTACTATGCCGCTTTTTCAGGGGGTGTTACCGCATTGTCCGGTGTGATCCCGGGGATCGGTACGGTATTGGCGATGTTTGGCGGCACCACGGCAGACAGTGCCTTAACCATGAAGTACCAAATCGAAATGACCATGGCGTTGGCAACGGTTTATGATCATGACGTTTTAGCCGAAGAAGAAAGGCGGCTGTGCTTCTTATTGGCCGGCGTAGGGGCGTTGACTGACTTAGCGCAACAAAGTGGCCAAGAGCTCACCTCGAAAGCCTTTATCAGCTTGGTAAAAGAGCACCTCAAAGGCTCGACATTGATCGCCGTAAAAAAACTGTTCAGTAGCCTAGGACTTCGCTTTACCCGCAAAGCCCTTGAGAAAGCGATCCCTTTTGGGGTAGGGGTGATCATGGGCTTTACCGCCAACAAAGGCATGACGTGGTATGTCGGCAGTAAAGCGACCGATTTCTTTCGCGTACAAGGTGATAAAGCGGCACCTGACAAACCAATAACAACTGATATAATAGGGTGAGTGTGTTGTGGCATTACAATAATAATTGTATAGTGTCGTGATGCGACTTATCTTTTTTAAACGGAGTTCGAATGAAACCCTCAAAACGACAACGAGCACGCCATCACCACTACGGGCATCCGTACGGTAAAGAGATCGCGCGCTTTTTTCATCCCAGTATTGGGTATAAGCGTTATTACCGACAAGGCAAACGGATCGTTTGTGTTACGGGATACTCGGGGCGAGAGCAGGTGCGCTTTCAAAAAGCAGTTCCCCATAAAGTCAAGGGTATGAACGGCGGCTGGTTCAGCGGCAAGCAGTCTTATCACTTTTAAATGCCGTTGGCAAATATACTCGAGGCGATCTGTTTACCGATAGACGCCGATCGTTTTTTTAAATTCAGTTATAGCTTATAGAGGTCGTTATGAGTACATCAGCAAAAACACCGGCGCACGGTTCAACAACCGACACAGACTTGCAAAACCAAGTGGACTATTTAACCCATGCCCTTACCCAAGTGCTAGAGCTCTCACAGCGCCATAGCGAACATTTCGGCGCACCACGTAAGGATATTACCGAACGGGCAAAAGAAAGCTTAGCAGTGGCGCAGAGTGCGTTGTTCGCGTATCGGTATAGCATTGGCGAGGTGGTTAAATGTAATGTCTGTGGGATCGTCGCACAAGGGGAAGTGGTTCAGCGATCTCATATTGAAGGCCGTAAGCAAACGCGCAATCGTTATGTGGTTCACGTCCCTGCGATCAACGATGACATGGAGCCTTGGGAAACGTCATTGATAGAATGTGAACCCTTGCTGCTAGGCCATACCTTTAAGTAGTTTTGTGAGCGTTAAGGACTGAAAAGGGGGTGCACCCATACCCTCTTTGCCTACTTAACCTTCTATGGCCTGACTTTCCTGCTGTCGGTGCTTTTTCAAACGCTGACTTTTGGCTAAATGAGCATAAGGGGCAAGCTTGACGACCGCTGGCACCGTCCAACAGTCCGGCCACACCACACGGTCAAAATAGCCTTCAAGTTCATCACTGTTAAGCGCCTGTTGTTGAAATAACGCGATAGTCGCCTCTAAAAACACCTCAGCGTTTTCTTGAAAAAAAGCCCCCAACTCACGTCGTTGCTGTTGTTTTACGTCATTCATGGCGTCTGTGATCTGTTGACAAAACAGCTCTTTTTGCCAACGTTTCATTTGCCACTGCCCGTAAGTGGGTTCATTCATGACGCTATCGGCTTGTATTTTGAGGTATTTCCAGGTGCTCACTTGCCATTTAGCTAAATCACTACCACCCCCCAAACTGTGTTTTTCTCCGGTGAGGATAAACACGGATTCCTCCCCGGCTAAGGACACCAATCCTCGCCAGTAGAGGTAATTACTTTTCTCAGAGAGTTTCGGTACACCAGAGATCGTACCTTGACAAAAACCCCATGCCTCATCTTCTTTGCACGTACTTAAAGCGACTGCGTGATCAAAACCCTGACGCCATTTTGGGTGCGCATACAAGAAGGCATGCCCTATCTCGTGCATGGCGGTGCGGTATCGACTTTCCTCATCAAAGCGCATTATCTTGGAGGCGCGGTGTTTTGAGCGCTGACGATCACCCGTGAGAGCCCAAAGTTGATGAACCAGAAAGGCAAGGAAAGCTCCGAACAATAATGGGGTTCCTCTAACAACACTCAGATCTGGCGAACTCGCTTCTTTACCGAGGGGTTGGTTGGAGATGAACACCATAATGGCATAACTTACCAGTGGTAAAAAACACGCTAATGACAACGGTTCTCTGAGGTGATAGGGGCGTTCATCGTAGGTGTATTGATAATTAAAGGCATTCATCGCCGTCACGCCTGCTGCCCCTAAAAAAAAGTAAGCCCGTGGATCGTTGGGCACCCAATAAAAATACACCAATAAACTCATTGCATAGAGCGTTAACGTAATTTGCGAGATCTTTTGATAGGCGACTTGAGGGGAGCGAGATGCCCATGCATCCATCGCATCCAGTTTGAAAAAACCCACAGTTCTTTCCTTGAAGGTAAATTAATTGTGGCTATCATAACCGATCTATCTTAAAAGGGAAAGCTCTTTACTTTTACGTGCGTATCGTGCATAATAAAAACCTCACTTCACTAGGCGTTTAAGACATGACTTTATTTCTTGTAGGCATTATCACTGTGCTTTTTTGTTTAGGGCACATACTGGGCACGCTCGGCGCCGAGCAAATACAAGCCACCCAAGGAGACGCGGGTCATGCTTTAGCGTCATTAGGGCTAGCCCTCTTGCTCACCGGCGGCTATAAAATGATCTCGTTACTCTTTTTGCTCCCGAAAAAAGTCGAGCAGAGTCTTGCCGCGGTCACGCAAGAAACCCACGCCTTATCGCAAGCGGCGTTCAAAACCCTGATCGACAACACCGCGGAGAAACAACCGTACCTGATCACGTTAAGGTTAGCGCTATGCTCGGTAGTCGATCGGCGCGTCGCCTTGATCGCTACCTACAATGAACGTTTCCCGAAAGCGGCGTTCCCAGATACCCCCTCTTTTTCACGATTGCTTGAAAAAGTCTGATCTCGATACCCAGATAATGGGCAGGGCACTTCTTCTTTCTTACAGGGTTCTTTAACTGATGAAACATAACAACAAACATTATTCCTTACATGACGTAAAAGCAGAGGTGGACACCACGTTTTATCGCGAATTGAGCGAACGAGCGCTGAGAGCGTTGGGTCATCTGGGGCGACACGATCTTGACAAGGAGATCCCCATAGACACCTTAAAAGAAGCGTTAGGGATCAACTATGAAACCTTGGCGAAAGTGATCTCGTTGTTGTCTGAAAATAAAGCCATCGAAGTGTTGTTGACGGAAGCGGCCAAGGCCGATGTTGAAAAAAAATATGGTGCAGGAGCGGTCTCTTTACAGCTGACCTCGACCGGTATTGCGACAATACTTCATTGCCCAAAAGGCTTAATGTCGCCCTTACCCTGCTCGCGTTAACACTCACTAAACAGAGGCCGGCGCACGCTATCGTCGGTGTTCGTCAGCGTCCTCGACGATTAACGTCATAACGGTATTTTCATAACCTGAGTCTAAAATAAACGAGTACCCGCCGACGATCTTGTTGTCTCCATCAATTGCCAAATACGTATCTGAGGCAAAGTCCTGATGGTTATGCAAAATACGATCGCCCCGGCGATTTAACCGGCCACACCATCGCCACGTTTGAACCTTCCCGTAAAAATCAAGTGCGTAATCGCAACCCTGCTCAGAACGGTAACTGTCGTCCGTGAGAAAAAAAATCATCAAAATACTTGCTTGTTTTCGCTTTCATTCATCCCTCACTCTCTCTTATTCACATTGGTGAATCGACCCTGCATTTAAAGCATCGCTTTAAGGGCATTGCGGATCAACTCTTCACACGTCAGGGTTTCATGGGCAAAAGCGTCAATGGCCTTTTTCGCTTGTGGGGCTTTGTACCCTAGCGAGATCAAGGCGCTGATCGCTTCGTTTTCCGCTTGACTTTTGAAGGGTTTATTTTTCGCCTGCGACGCGGTTAAGGGGGTAAACTGCTCGACGGTGGGGGCTAGCGCATCCCAATCTTTGAGTTTATCACCTATTTCAATCAATAGGCGGGCGGCTGTTTTTTTGCCGACACCGGGGATCTTCACGATCGTATCAACGTCATTTTCATGCACACAGCTGACAAAGAGCTCAACGGACATCGCCGATAAGATCGCCAAGGCCAATTTAGGTCCAATGCCATTGACCTTCAGTAACAAACGAAACAAGGTGCGCTCGGTTTTCGTCGCGAAACCATAGAGCTGGTGTTGATCTTCTCGGTTCACCTGGTGGGTAAATACTTTTATCGGTTGATCACAATCGGGTAACGCATAAAAACTGCTCATCGGCAGTAAGAGTTCATAGCCCACGCCGGCGCACTCAATTAAGGCTTCGGGGGGCTTTTTTCGATCAACACCCCATTTAATCGTCCGATCATACAGGCGTTCCTTTTGATGTTTTGAGTCAGTTGTCGCAGAGCAATAATATTGTTTACTATTGCTATGTTCAGAGAGAAATAAGTGGACTAAATTTCAATGGGTGAGGTTCACTTTTTTCAAAGAGAATTGAAGCGTTAAGGCAAGTGCCTATACCACATTCGTTTTCAACTGATAAATAAATAGTAAAATAACCATTACTACAAGAAGACATAGATTTCAATGTTTCATACGATTCTACCGCAAAGCTTTCTCCTTTGTAATAGGCTGTCGAGTATAAACAAGGCACATCTTTTTTACCCGCGTTTACATATAGTAACGACTCCATTTCGAAACCATATGGTTTTAGCAGAGCTTTGATTTTTTTACTGCAAAAGAAATTAGTTGGCAAATCTGAAACAGAAACAACAATAAGATATCCATTAACATATCTACCGCATAATTCACCAGCTTCATTTCTCATAACTCACTCTTTTTTAAATCTATTTCAGTAAATATCTTTATTTTTTAGATAAGTGTTTTATTGGTGTACTACATCAGTGCAAAAACCACAGCTCTACAAGGGATTTTGGCTGTTTTTCAGAGATGTCATTGTAAGTGATTAATAAAGTCGCAGTTCATCCTGCAGGGCGCGCAAGGATCGCTTGATCCCGTCTTCACCCACGGCTTGACTCGCGTGTGCCAGGCGGCCATCAAAATGCGTCAACAGTCGTTGTTTTTCTTCGTGCTCAAAATCGAAAATATCGTCTTGCACACCGGGGGTATTATCCACTTGCGTGATCGCCCAATCCAACTTGTCCGTGGGTATGACGGCCACCATGTCGGCAATGGATTTGTCCATATCATTACCGGCATACATGCGTTTAAAAAGTAACAAGCTCTCCGAGGGCACTTTGGCCAATGTACGGATCAAATACGCGCGGGCATATTGCGCCAAGCGATCATTCATGGGTATACTCCTCGATTAACGTTCGCACGCTGAGCCTTTCTTTGTTCGATAACCGCAACAACAAGGTGATAGCGGCATCAACCCCTTCAAACACTTGGGCGGCATCAACGTCGGCCGTCCAATATGTGCACTTCCCTTCGCCAAGGGTGCTTTCGACAAACAGCTTATCTTTCTTGTCAAACAATACACACGGGGCGCTACTGACTTCTGCCACGAGCTGGCGATCCGTTGTCCCGCTTACCCCAGGCATTATTGGCAACGCAAATTTTTAAAGGCGCTGCCATATAACCAATAATCGTCTTTGATCTGATAGCGATCCATAATACCGCCACGTTGTGACTCAACCGCTAGAATAGGCACGGTTTGACCTTTTTGCATGCCATTGCGATACGTGGCGACACAACGTTTACCGTCAGCTTGCAGGGCACTGACTTGTTGACCTTTTGAGGTGATATGACTGTAGTCATCGGTACTGTTTTTGTTGCTAAAATAACTGGAATACCCGATCTTTGTCAAGATCACATCACCCTCATCTTCACTGATTGATGCTTGAGCGATCCCTAAAAGTGCGGAGGCAACGAGGGCAAAAATAACAAGACTTTTTTTCATGGTAGTTCCTTATGGGCAATCTAGTATTGTGTGTGTCATTGGAAATAACAATATCACGCCATAACTAAAATAACAACACCTAATATAACCCACCACACGCCATAAAGAACGCCCGCCAGAGCGCCCGAACCCACAAGAAATATTTTTTTTGGTAACGCTTTTGTTTTTTTATGTTACATTCCTCCTGTTAAGCGTACGAGTCACCTCGGTAAACCGTTTGTTAGGTCGCCACCTACTTCAGTCCTCGTGTAAACGGCATGTTCAACCGCACCACCAAACCCATGTGATTACTTTTAGGTGAGCACAGGTAACGACTGACACTTGTATCGATCACCGAAGATAAAGGATCATCGTATGACCATTTTAATTGAAACGCCTCAGGCGTTTGATGACTTTTGTATGGCCGTTGCTGGACAGACAAAAATACCCCCAAAAAAATTCAAAAAAGCCGTGGCGAAAACGTTGAATTTCGACAATGCCACCGATTGCAAAGCCTATATGGCCAAATTTCTAGAGGAACGTGACTTTTCCAATAAGGACATTGACGCCATTTCATCGGAGACGTTTCATTTCAATCAATACCTGAGAGCCCCCCGAAATAGCGGGTGCCCACGGAGTAAAAATAAGGAAAAGCACGCAGCGATCCTTAAACACGCGCCCGCCCCCTCTAAACACATGGGGTACGCGTTACTCGCGATGTTTACCCGTTGTGAGGTGATGATCAAAAAACAACTAAATAAGGAAGGGGTCGTTCACGACACCGACGACCACTATGGGCGCTACTTTCACCACCGTGAACTCAAAGATCGGATCCGCCGCGCTATCCAGTATAGCGAAAACCCGAGCACCCCACTGGGGCTATCACTCCACCACCCTGATACGCGCAAAATCGATCCCGATGATGACTGTGCCCAAGAGCCTAATGGCTGTGGCGTCTGCGGTTGGACAGAGCTTAACTATGCCTATCAGAAAGACATTAATTATGGTGAGGACGTTCTCTTCGCGAACCTGAAGAGCAAACCCACCGTGGTGTGTGGCCTCTGTCATGCCAGCACCCATTTAGATCATCACACGACAGCCTTGTTACTCCCTCGGCTGGTCTATTTGCCGGAGCTAAAGCAACAGCAGTTGAATGCCTTGATGCATTTTGCCGCGACAATGGCGCGTTATGTTTTTATCGACGGTTACCCCAGCGAGCTCAAGCAGGCCATTTTTGACGAGCTCTCGGTGTTTTTTGATTTTGTGCGTGAGCGCACCTTAGCCTCAAAAGCAACGCTGAAATTCAGTAATAGCTGGATCTTGTCTCAACTGGCTAAAAAGAACGCACTCTCATTGACCGAGACGTGTGCACCGCTTCGCGCGATCCACCTTGGCGCATTTTTTCAAGTAACGGAGCAATGTTATGTCTAAGCAACCCCCTAAATACAGTGTTATACGCATTGAATCACGCCAACAACTAAACGGTTTTTGCAAGAGCATGGTGCCTTACGTCTCATTGAGTCAAGCCGAACTCAAACAGGCAATTTTTAATGTCTACGGTACCGGCTTTCGTAATTTACATGCCTTTGAGCATCATTTAGATCAATCCCCGAGCGCCTGGGATCAAGATCACCCGATCGCGGCATTGCCTGAGCTAAAATCCAATGTGTATTTAACCGATCGCCTAACGACCCGGTTGCAAGATCGCTTGGACAACGGCAACTTAAAATATTTTAGAGGCAAGACCAAGCAATTGGTAGGCACCTTCACCCCGGATCTTCATACCGTTCGCGCCAACTTGTTTGCCGAGCACATTGCCGCCATCCACAACCACGAGGTGCGTCAAACGTTAGCACAACTATTACCCGCCCTCGACATACTGCCCACGGACAGCACCGCGGAAAACGAGGTGTTATCCACGGCACTTGATCACTCAGGGGTGCTCAAGGCGCGCTTTAAAGCAGACTGCCCCTCGGCACAGGCAGTGTCCCATTGTCAATGTTGTGGTGGGCAACGCCCTACTTACAAAGGACGCGATAAAGAGGCCTTTGTCTATCTGAATGGCGACGCGATCCCCAGTTGTCGCCTGTGTTATTTAACTCAGCACGCGCGTGAGCGCGAATTGCCTGAAATGGGCACGCTGATCTATTGCCCGCTCCTGTCTCAGCCGGCGATCAATGCCTTGATCCACTTACAGCACGGGATCAAGGTTTGGGCAGCGGATACGCCGCAAGAACACTTGGCCCGCACCTTGGTTGACTTGATCACGGACTGTAAATATGCGCTCGACGGCATGTGCAACATCACCACCTCTTACTTCGACTTTGCCGCGTCCATTGAGCCGCTCGTGGTAAGCAGTTTTTTCACGCCCGCCGAGCAAACGCAACTCAATGCGCATTTTTGGAGCGATTTTAGATGGCTCCCGCACAGTCAAACGATGTCGAAACTGCTCGGGTATCCACCGGGGAAAGGACTCACACCTTAACGGAACTTCTCCTAAAACCAACAAGATGACTTGTTGGTTTTTTTTGCGCTAACGAACGTGATAACGTCGGATGTAGTTGTCCTTGACAATAGCGAACATTCAAGCGATACTGACGGTGTTCCGTTGGGATGTAGCCTCACACTACGCCGCCTTCACTTGGCCAGCCGTGTTGAATACCGAATACCCCTTACTCTTTGATCCGTCATCATTCGATCAGCGCGTAACGAAGGCAACGACTATTGATCAAAATGAGGAACGCATCATGCGCCAATTAATTAAAAGCAAAAACGATCTAGATACCTTTGTAAACACCTTGAGCAGTCGCCTAACCCGCGGAGCCTGTGCCGCCTTAGTGATCCCGTTTATTACCGACAAGACCACCATGGCCGCCCTGAACAACGCGGTTGGGGGAAAAGCCAACGAGCCGATGAAAGGTCGCCCTGCCCGCGATCTCGCCGCGTTGCTCTTGAACTTTGATAATGCCCACACCATGGCCGCCTATTACAACGAGCAACGCTTATATACCCGTCACAGTTATGTCTATGAAAACCGCCATGATAACAGTGCCGGTTATTATTATACCGAGCAAGGGGCAAGCGTGACGGAAATCGATGTAATTGCCGCCTGCGAACTTGGCTTTCAACCCGAGCGTGAGGATGAATTGTTGACGATTAATCAATATGCCATCGACACCGATGTCAGTGAAAGCGATATGCGCAACTGTCTCAAACGAGAGGGTACCCGCACGGGTTTGGTGTTTATCGATCCGGCGCACATTGCGGGGATAAGCATGTATATGAATCGCGGAGACTGTTTTGAGGGGATCGATCTCTTTGATCCGCAAGAAGATCACGCGTTATTATCCGTGGCGGCTGAACTCCTGGATAACTTTAATAACGCCAGCCCTGCGCGCGCTGGTTATGGCGATAACGATGAACGCTTCAATGATGAGATGAATGCATTAGGGCGCTATGATGTGAATTATTTCAATCTTGATCCCACAAACTTCACCCGTAAACAACTGATCTTGCATTTGCTCAGTCATGTCCTTCGTCAATCAACGTTGATCCCGAACATGAGCAGTAGCGATGTCATTGCCCTTTTTTCTGATTTCTCGATGGATGAAGAAGACGGACATTTCGCTTTTACCTTAGTAAGCAGCATTTGCTCTTTTGAGATCTGTTGGTCACTCGACCAAGGGGTGATGCTGTTGATGGCGACCCCGAACGACCGACGCGCAAATAAAATGATCATCGCCATGGCGGGGTTAAACATTCGCCCGGAAGATGATCGAATGGCCCCTTATGTGGTGGTTAAATAACCGTCACCTGGCACTGGTATTAACGGTGCTCAAAAAGCGATCCGTTCCTCACCCAACGAGCGTAACTCAAGGGGATCTCCAGTGTTGAACAACATGGCAGCACCGTTTGCTATTAAGCGCAAGTGAACAATCGATAACCTAACCGAGTACAACGGAGTACATATGATGAATACCATGGGCGCGGTCACCTTTGACTATCGCTTGGCACGCCTTAAAACCGATCCGCGTTTTGTTAAACGCCGTATCGGCTTCCTCCCCCTTGAAGGCACTTACTCAAAACACGGCGGCATAGAGATGCTGACGCTTGAGTCCGAAACCCTCTCGATCCCTCCCGCTGATTTCATCGAGTTGATCGACGATATTGACTTACGGGCACGTTTATTACGCAAAACGGCGACACTGGCGCAGTTAGGGCTTCGCGATGAAGGGCACGAGTGGGAATTGAACAGCTTTGATCTCACGATCACCAGTAGTGAAAGAAATATGAAACGGATGATCAAAGAGCTGAATGTACACGCGCCCTCAATCGCCTGATCTCGCGTTCGCACAAAAGGATGCGTAGACACTAAAAAGCCCATCACCGTTTGGTCATGGGGCTTTTTTAACGGCGCGAAGTTTATGAACGGCGGCGAGAAAAACCGAATAGCCCTAAGCCTACCAAAACTAAGCCGTTCAGTGCAAATGCATCATTGATGTAACCCTCAAAACCAATCACATTGATACCAGGGTTATTCGTCGATAAAAACGTGGTGCCGCCATCTGATACTAAACAAATACCATAGACATCATGTCCCGATACGCAATAGGCGTCATGTGGCGCATGTGTATAACCGGTATTGTAAAAAACATTACCGGTAAAGTCCCGTGGGCTACCTTGGTACGTCTATGTGAGTAAACACGCGGAAACAGTGCGGTAATCATACCCTTTATAATTAAAGGGGGCGCTACTTTGTTGGTATAGACTATCGGTTCTAGACTTGATCCGTGATAAAACGGCGTCATGTGGGCGACTTGGGCTATCATCGGGCGCGTAGCGAAACCCTTCTAAAACCAGTTTAGCCATGTCCGTGCCTTTGAGCAAGTGAACCGTATAGGTGGGAAATACTTTTTGCAAATACGTCAACAAGCACTCTCGCCATTGCGCGCCTAATTTATAATGCCCCCGATCTTTTGCTAATGCTTGAAGTTGATGAACGTAAATGTTTTTGTTGGCGTCGATATTAAAACCGACCAACATCGAGGCTTTTCCTTTAAAGTGAAAAAGCAACGCCATTTTCGCGTCTAAGTAAATGTTGCGCATGATCTGATGATAATAGGTGATCGAACTATTGTAGCCCATGTTATTTGACATAGAGCAATGCACTGGGATCATCGAAAAGCGAGGGTCATCAAAGGGTGCTGGCGCTTCGCTGAGCGCTTGAAAAAACGCGAGGTTAGTCGTTTTACTGGTGCTGGCACTGTACCATTGCCAAGCAGACAGTCGACTGGCCTCAATAAAGCTCAATAACGGGTAGGTGCAATACAGACAATCTTGCAATGACGAGTCTAACCAATGCTCGTAGTAGGTCAGCACTTTGGCGAGCAGGGCTTGGCTGAAATAGCACGCAATATCGGCACTGATCTTTTTTTCGACATCATCACGTCGTCCATAGGTGTTTTCATCAGTATAGCACAACAATAGCAAGTGTTTCATCCAAAAGGCGGCGCAATCTGCCGGACTCTTCACCTCACCAATAAGCAATTCATCATACGCGTAAGGATCGCTATTTCCCGCCAGTAACTGGCCGATCAACGGGTAGTTTTCAAAGGCACTTTCGGGGTACTGTGTAGACTCTAACATGCGGCGACCTGGTTGAATAAGTAATGGCACAAGTGTAACACCACTATGCTCAGGAAGCAAGAGTTTCGCGTTTACCTGGGGTTGTTTGTCTCAAGTGTAAGCGCCGCTAACTGTGACTGCCCTTCGCCCTGTTCCCAGTGCATGTCGAGCTCACTACAGATTTCCTCAAACGCTTTGCGTTCTGCTTGCCCGCCGTGCGCGCGTTCATCGAGGGCAATGTGGTATCGCGCGATGCTTTTTTTGATCTCATTGAGCTGTTGTGCCGGTGTTTTTTCAAGGGTGGGTGAACACATGTTATGTCTCCTGGAAGTTAACCAATAATAAATCATTCTTTCGTGTTTTACTGAGGGCCATTATTTTTTGGATCAGCACCGGATCGGCCTTCGGATCGAAGACGATCAACGAGCCCCCCAAATCGCTGATCGCTTTTTGCTCGACAGCCATTTCGCGAAAGCGCTGTTGCTCGGCGCGATCATGCCCGGGAGAAGGCAAACCAAAGAGTGCCGCCACATTCGTCGTCGCAACAAAAGGTTTATGGCAAAAACAGCCGGCAAAGGGACCGTCGGCGATCTGTTCAAAATGCACCCAGGGGTGGCTCAGTGTTTTTTTCATCAAAATAGCCCATGCTGTTATAGTGCGAACAGTGTATCTAAAAACGGAGGAGATTAACAGGTAAAAAAAATGACAATACCCGTGTCCCTTGGGTATTGTCATGTCGGGGGTCAGACAAGAGCGCATTGATCCTTATGTTTTTTATTTCGTGGTTCACGCTTCCTTGTTAAGCCGAGGCCCAGCAAACCTATCCCTGAAAAATTACGACAGTGCAGAGGCGCTGTCGTGTTTAATGATATCACTTCGTTCTTAGCAAAGGGTATGCCAAACTGCTGCTTGTCCGCGCATTGTCGCCAGCGAGGGGATGGGCGCTTTTTAAAAGAACTGTCAACAAAATAAACACGGCAACTTTTCTGGGTAAAAAACTGTAAACAGAGCTGACACACACACTTGTCATCCCCCATCATAAAGGTTATGCTAAGACGAACAGTTAATCTACCATCACACAGGCAGAGTGTTTATGCAAAAAGAAAAAGGAAACATCGACTTAGCGACTATCGAACAGGCAAATCAGGCACGACGGGCGCAATTGGCAAATGCCCCCCTGTTTGACGTTAAGGAACTTTCTACAGAGCAACAAACCGAACGTTTGCTCAAGGCGCTCTGCCCGTGTTGTTTTCAAACGCGTTCAAAAAGACTTGGCCTTGCCGCGATCACACAGCGAGAATGTGCTTTATGTGACACCACGATGCGTTCAGCCACCACGGCCACCGACTTGCTTTGCAAACCCTGCGCTCAAGCAAACACCTTGTGCATACAGTGTGGAGCAGACGTTGAACTCAACCCCCATAAACAACAGCTTATCATCGCAAAAAAATAAGTGCATGGGCATAAAAAAAAGCCATCAACGATGACTTCTTTACGAACGATAGCGTTTAGCGCCATTGTCGCCGTGTACGAAAGCCCAGCATCGCCAAGCTCAGTAGCCCTAGCCCTAACGGGGCAGATACATCTTCGACTATCTCGGGGGCATTGGGGTTGTTGGCGTTTAACGAGGGATTATTGATAGAGCTCAAGGTTACCCCGCCGTCCGACACTAAGAAAACCGCATAGTTTGCATGGCCTGAGTCAATAAAACCATTGGCGACATAGGGATCATTTCCGTGAATGTAATTAACATCATTCCCACCGTAATGCAAGGTACCTACATCTGACATATACCAACCGAAAGATCGGTTCGCTGAACCATCGGTGGCACTAGATCCAAACGTGTCACGCCAAAGCAGGTAGTCACTTTCCACCACACCGACATAACCATTGGTGGCAATATTACCAATGCTGGGGTACATGTTAACCAACAGTGTTTGAAACTCGCTTTCCGACGGTAAACGCCAACCGACAAAATCGCTGGTTAACTGCCCAGATACCGTATTGTAAGAGCGCCCTGCTGTTTCGCTTAATTTTAACCACTCAATGCCCGTATCAACATCAAGTGTGGCCAATGCATCCCCGTCCACTTTCCAATCCATATGCACCAACTCTGCCTGCGCGCTGATCCCCGTAAACAATAACGCGGAAAGGAGTAGTCTTGTGACGTTCTTTTTCATGATATTCCCTTGTTTTTTTATAAAATATTACAACACAACAAGCAAAACACAGGCCAAGTTAACAGGTGTCTTATATCCCTCGCCCACAAAGCGCCCAACAACAGCAATAACGCTATACATTCACGAGTGATTGCGTTATGATAATCATACACAACACCACCCTTATTTGGAGCACCCATGAGCGCGCACCTGATCGAAAATGAAGCGGGTTTTTTGGCCGCCTATTATTACCCGGAGCAACACGCAAAAAAACACTTGCCATCCACCTATCCGTGTATTTTAGTCTTGATCGATCAAGAAGGTGGCGTGGGTGGCCCATACATAGAGCACCGAGTGATTGATTTCCCCGAAGGGATCAGTGATCCTGCACTCTTTTTTCAGGGTTTTTTACTCGCTCTCCCCATTTGTTTATAATAGGTATACGGAACATGAACCTTGATTTTTCACGCCTCGATGCGCTTAACATACAACCCCCGACCCCAGAAGAAATCGCCGAGTCCGATCGTAAGGCCTGTCAGTTAGCCGAGCAAAACCCCACCTGCTTTACCCACTGGCACCCACAGGTAGTGGCATTAGGGATCCCGACGCCTGCCAGTCGCGTGATCCCCTTTGGCTTGTCGCTTTCCAAAGCAATTGTGGACAATGCCGCCTTTACCGAAAGCGAATTGACGGAGTTCAATAACTGCATTGAGCAAATTAGCGATTTTTCACAGCAACATGGCTACCCCTTATTTCTAAAAAACAGCCTCTATTCAGGTAAGCACAGCTGGACAGCGACCTGTGAGATCGCCAGTGAAGAAACCGATATTGCGTTACACTTGGGGAACATCACCTATGAGTGGTTAATGCGTTCACCGGAGGTCTCCCTTTATTTTGTCGTGCGAGAAATGCTGGACACCACGGCTGTTTTTCATGCTTTTGACGGATTACCCATTACGGAAGAATTTCGCTTTTTTTCAGAAGATGGCCGCGCTATTGGCCACCAGCCCTATTGGCCAGAAAAAGCGATCATCTCCCCGACCGTGGATGACTGGCAGGTGCGCTTAAAAAGCATTTCAACCTTATCTCTTGGCGATCACCAACAGCTCAGTGAGTGGGCGGATCAGATCACCAATGCACTCACCGGAGCCTGGAGCGTTGATTTCTTGCGCGACAGTGCCGGTAACTGGTGGCTCATTGACATGGCAGAAGCTAATAAGAGTTTTCGTTGTCAAGACGGTTTTATTAAAGCAACATCAACGGCGGATAACGCCTGATGACTTTTTGTTAAGGAACTCGTATGGTCATGGCCGTACTTCATTTGATCTGTGGCAACTGCGGTTGCGCGAAAGACTTCACTTACGAACACAGTGACGACTATGTGGGTAAAGACGACGAGGCGAGACAATGGCAGAGCGTCATTGCCTGTAAAAATTGCTCAACACTTCATTATCTCGATGAAAACGCCAGCAATAAGAACCCACGTCGTCCACTGTTGCCTCCGATCTTATCCCTGCTCACGGACGGACAGCTTGCGGACTATCATCAAGCGTTGTTTTTTGAGTCTTCGGTAACCTTTCACTATCGGATAGCTGGGCCACTTCGTTCAGAAAAAGCGCAAGGGAGCTTAACCGTCGGTCGACGCAGTGCGCTTGCACGAACACGAGACGATTGGAAGGTAGAACTCTCGCTACAGGCCTGCGGGCAATTGTTAACTGATCTTTGCGGAGACCACGTCCCCTTAAGTGCGATCACGTTATCCATGCAAGCGATCACCTTTATTGATCCTGCTGACGCCTCATCGGCGATCAATAATGCATAAGCCCCTCAAAAAAAACGACAACTAAAGCTCCCTTTGCGCGTTCGCAATAAACGCCGCGCACCGAACAGTATGGCATTACCTTTGCATATCCATGGACATATCTGCCGAGCAGATCTGTTCAACATAAAAGGATTTATGTATGCGTACTGTTACCTCTTTTGCTTTACTTTTTTTCATCAAAGAGCCCCTTGGCGCGTTCGTGAGCCTTGCGCTTCTGATCGGTGGCATATTGTTGGCAACAGGCATGGTCGATGCCCCGTTTAACAACGCCCGACAACTGGTGCTCAACGCCGAGGGCACCGAAAAGACGACATGGGCGTTATCGAAGGCTCGCCATATGCCCGGTTTAACAGTTACGCGAATGGCCATCCGCCAAACACCTAAGACTGCAACAACCGGGATCCATAACTGGTTACATTTCGATCCGAAAAGTGGCGAAGCACAATGGGTACTTCCGCATAACCGCTTCCGCTTTGTGGAAGAGCACTTACTCTCTCGTGACGTAAAAATAATGGGGATCCTTTACGTGATCAATAAAGACAAACCGGTGGCTAACGAAAGTGGCTATGTGATCGCACTCACCGCGGCAAATGGGCAAGGTTACACGGAAATACTCAGTAACATCGAAGAGGTTATTGACACCACGATGATCGCCCCACATGTTGTCCGGATCACCTATCAAGAAGGCACATTCATTAAAAACACCGATATAGATCTTTTGACCTACGCCGAATTATCCACGGAGATCGTTTCACCCCCTCGCCACCCGTATAGCTAAACGTCGCTCACTCCTGGTGAGCGAACACCCCTGCGGCGCCACCAAAAGCTATGATCAGCGAGCATAACCAAATCGGGAAAACCTTGACTTAAACACCCTATTTTGTATAATTGACGTTCACCACCAAGCGGTTCTTACTCAATAAAGCCGCGTAAACGAGAGAGCGCCTAAATGAGTTATCCCCCTCAACAAATCTACGCCATTCGCGATACGTTTCATGGCCGCGCGCATCCGGGGTATAATCGTTGGATCTCCAGCAATCGCTTTGATACACCACAAGACTTTTTTGACTGGTGCAAACAGCATGACGCCGATCAACAATGGCACGAAATCGCCTATGCGGTAAAGCCCGAAACGGCCGCACTCATTCGCATCACCTCCACGGAGGGACTTGGGAATGATAACTTGACGATGTGGGTGGGCTACCCTCACCTCGTCGATTTTGATGACGGCAAAGTTGATCTAGACCTCGTCTTAGTAGAGAATGCATCACAATACCAATATAAAGATCTTGATATCAGCTACCGTTACGGAAAAGCCGATCAAATCCCCTCGCCCGAAGGGTGCCCCAACAAGGAAAGCGACTGTTATTGCACCGGTGCTTGCCGAACGGATCCCCCTGAAGCGTTACAAATTGACCAACGTTATTTTGATAAAACAAAAAAATAAGTGGCGGGTGCTTTGTTTTTTTTACACTGTTGAAAAAATCGCCAAGGAACTGTCATCTCTTTTTACACTACGTTCAGCAATGAATACCAACAAAAAGTAAGACAAAAAAAAGCACCGCAAGCGCGGTGCTTTTTTTGACGCATTTACCTTCCGCGCCCTGGGGCATTGGGCGACACGTCAGGGGTTTTCTCCGGCTCGGCAATGGAGACTGCTGGCGGCAAGATTTTTTCAAGCTCTTTAAAACAGAGTGCCTGTAACTCTTCACCCACCAGTAGTACAGCCTGATCGACCAACGCGGTCATAACGGGTTGTTCTCCGGGGTGAATATCGACTAACGCCTTCATATCAGATTGTAGCGTATCACTGGCATGAAAGCCCGCAAGCTCAACAACTTGGCACAGTTGCTTGACGACATCGTCTTGCGCCAAGATCTCATCTTGTTCTAAGACAATGCCAAAGCCCTGTTCTAAACGCGTTTCATTACCGTAAAAAGGCGCACCGCGTTCGCTTTGCTTAACGTTGATCGTTTGCTCTTGGCCAAAACCATGGTTATCGAGAATATCTTGAGCAATATCAGGCATCTCCATGGAAAACATCGGTACGTCTGGATGGACTTTTACGTGGATCGTCATGCCCTCGGTCACGACATTCTCATCAATGTCTTTGTGGATCCCCAGATCGACACGAGAGTTCGGATCGGGTCGTGAGTCCACCTCGACATGATAGGGATTCCCCTTGCCATCATCAATCGGGACAGCAGTAACGTGAATAAGCCCTTGCAAGCGAGCACTATCAGCCCCGAAAGTCTCTCCAATCCAATCTAAAACGGTATTTTTAACATCGTTTTCCAAGGTAGCTATGTCGTCGTTGTCAATAACATCATCAACATCGTCAATGGTGTGCCATGAGTCAACTTCCATCACGTGATAAGGCCTCGCATAACTTTCAAGAAGTGCATCGAGCCGGGACGCGGCGTTCGGTTCAAAACTACGCAAGCGTTTCGTTAATTGATCATCCTTTCCATGAACCTCTATGCATGTTGCCCCATACGCTTCTTGGGTTAATGATAACGTCAAGTGCTCGGGGAAAACGTAGTTCTCCACTTTTGCTTTGATCTGCTCAAACGTTTCCTGTTTCTGTAGGTCGGCCATGCGACACTCCTTCAATAATACAGCTTATAGTGGTTCCCTTTATCATATCACAAAGGAAACCAAGGGAGCCTGTCGCGGCTAATTAATCTTCTTCGGAGGCGTAGTCATATGCTGCGGTCATGTAATACTCTTCCGGCGATGCGCCTGGCCAGCACAGTGTCAACGCAAACTTTCGCCAATAACGATCTTCATCAATATTTGCCCCCTCTTTTGGGGCAATATTCGCCTCTATCACGTCTCCGTCAACCAGACAATAGTGACCGCAATTTGCGCCCAGATCTTCACTGGCATACTGTACCATCAACCGTTCTTGTGGAAACACTTTTGAGAGGGCGACATAGATGTTTTTGGCGTGATTATTTGCCGTCATAAAGACCAACTGCTCCGGTGTCGAGCGTTCAGTGTCGTGATCGTAGGCATTCCATTTTGTTCCCCATACGGCGCGATTAAAGTCGAGTTGATGAAAGTAGCCGTGTTCGCGCTTATTCTTTAGCATTTGCAAAAACTCATCGAAGGTTTGTTGATCAAAACCCGCAACATCGACTTCTTTACGATTACTTTGCTCCAACGCCGCAATTAGCCAATTCTCATTGAGCGGTGTATGATAGACCGCTTGGGCTGCGGTTTCCGCCGAGCAACTGACCGAGTTCTCATCATTTAACGGGTAAATTGGGCAAGGTAGTACCCTGTCGAAATCTGGACATTTTTCTTTATCTTTTAAGAAAGCGATCACTTGATGTGATGCCTGAAGAACATTAGTGATATGGTTAGCCATAAATCCCTTGACGTGTGTTAATCGATGGTGAAAACTATCATATCATGTGCGCAAAGGGATAAAAAGCTGCAGACGGCAGTTTTTCTTAAGCTGCGCAGGACAAGGGGACTTTCGTTAAAAGGGGCTGTCTGAATTTAAACAAGGCATTCGCGGGGATCCCTTTGCCTGGTAACGCATCAAGGAGCAACGCACGGCCTTCTTTATCGTGCAACATTAACCAGTCATTGATGATCGCTTCAACGGCGGGTAGTTTTTCACGTTTACTGTTGGGATCAAAAAACACCATTCCCCCCTCCTGCTCATAAAGCGTCAACACAGGCGCGTCAAAGTGTGTTTGCGCATAGATAAAACAAGACGTGATATTGGCGCAATCAATAGATTGGCGATGACGACGCATCACCCCCGTCGTCGACACAGTTATCACTTGGGTGGTATTACATAGACTGATACTTTTACGAGAGAAGTTGGCTAAGATACAAGACAGTAACATAAAAAACAACGTTAAATAAAATACAGGTGAGATGGACAAATTTGGCGGGAGCAGCGTAAAGAAAACGCCAATAAACAAACAAAAACCGGTAATAAACATGGCCGCGAGCGCCACTTTCCAATCCACCGTATAAATCGAGATCCCGGTGCAATCCTTTCCTTGAACAATATCCATACATATCCCCTTATGTCATCGTGACAAGCATTGCCCCTTAGCCGAGATACTAACACATTGTTACAAAAGAAGACTGGGAAATGTAAAAAAAACTGACAGGCATCTACAACCCTCGCCATCATTGGCTTTTCGCTCAGGAGATCAGGCGTCGAAGGTGGCGTCTGGATCCTGTGCGCGCGAAAGTTGACTTTTGTAATGTTCGTTTTCGAGGTATCCTTTCATTGCTGACATTAGTTCGGCAAGCACATGGCTTATCTCCCGATCAAAGCGGAGCAACAAATAAAAACAACACACCCGTTTATATTGGTTGATCATGTTGATGACATATCTGATGGGATAGCCGACGAAAATTCAGCTTCCGCTAAAACGCTTGGCTCGGCCACCACGGCAAGACGACAAAGCGAGCGCGCTAATTCATCTGGTGTGTAGTGTGGGAGCTCAGTTAGGATTTTAGTCAGTTTTTTTCGTTGATAATCGACATTTAAGCCGTATTCATTGGTTTGTGACATAAATACTCCAGGGTTAATGCTCGTAATGATCATATTTGAGGCACAGTTGGTGCATTTCGGGGATCGCCTTAAAGGTATACAGTTCGCCTTCTGCTATGTTGTTTTGACGAATGTACGTTTGATCTTTGACCACTTGAAAATTATTTCGTTTCGCTTTCGCTATGAGGCGAAGTTCAGCAAAGCTATACCCAAACCCATCGACACCGGAAGCTAAAATAAATTCGCACGCCATACAATCATGTGGTTTACGCGCTTTCGGCAAGCTTTCGCTCAGTACTCGGATCGACATAACAATACCTTATAAACGTTTCAGAGGTGGAATTATACCACAACTATATCAATGTACCCAATACGTTTCCGACAAAAAAAACTGAACCGAACTCTCAAGTGTTTCAGTCATTAACTTATAAGATATCTTAGCACTGGCGACTTGATCTGTTGTTACCGACCATCCACCCCCGTCCATACTGGGCGTGATGCGTATCACATTACTGCCAACTGATAACGGCAAGGGCTTTTCCAATGTACGTGGGATACATCTCGATGTTCCGCCCGCGTAATAGCTACAAATACGTATATTGGTGAGCACCTTACCTACCGTGATCTCTACGCGTTGGATCTTTAGCTCGGTCAATTGCGCACCATAGCGATTGCTGATCTCTTTACCAAGCCAATGATCCTGTTTTTGTTTTTCGGGATCAAGAACGCCATTACTGGCACGCACCACGGAATGCTTTCCCAGTAAAACCGTTTGTTGAGCTATCGAGGGCGTGGCACTGGACAGTAAAATCAACAATAAGGCGTATGCGAGATGACTAGCCCGCATTGAGTGTCACCACTTGACGTTGAGGTGGGTAACAAAGCGCTTTTCCGGCACAGCCTTGGTACTTCACAATTACCGTCGCACCAGGTTCTACGTTATTTACGTCCAAAACGAACTTTAACAGCCCACTGTACAACTGTTGTTTCCCTTGGTAGGGATCGTCATGAAGGACGCCGGGTGGTAAGGTGACCGGCGACAATTCAACATTGTTCGCGGTAAAGCTAAACTGATGGCGATAAAGATGGTAGCCTTGCGCAATATCAAAGCTAATCGACACTTGGCCGTTACTTTGTTGCGTGGCGGTAAACGCGAATGCTTGTGCTGCACTCATGAATTCACCCTGACTGGGCGCAAAGAGTTGACTGGTAATATCCGCAGATGCCGGCGCACCAACCAACAGGCCGGTCATCCCCATCAACAATGAAGCGAGTACTGTTTTTTTCATTTTATTTCCTTCCTGTTCGGAGCAGAGATAACGCTATCTTAACATATTATAGCAAAAAAATAATGATGTATTCACACAAAATGACTACATCGAACATCCACATTTAAAAAAAATCTTCGTACTGTTCGGGATATAGGGACCTCCCGCAGATTCGTCGAGGTCATTCCTTATCCCGTTTAAATGGGTGCATTAATTGTCCTCGCATATTTTCCGGCACGCCGCCAGATGCTCCGTAGAACGCCGGCCAATGTAAAAATGGCATATGCCGCGTGCCAAATATCCAGTCGAATAGCGGCGTGTGCGCGCAATAATTTGTATCTATCGCCGGACGTTGAGTGCTGTGATGCCAATGGTGATATTGGGTGGTTACGATCAGGTATTTCAAGGGACCTATTGGGATGTTCGCATTCGTGTGAATGTACACCGCTTGGATGGCTGCGATGGTCACGTAAATATCAAGGGCTTCTTTGGTTGCTCCTAATAAGTAAAGCGGCACCAACACCAAACAACGTTCAATAATGGTGTTGAGCACATGCCCACGCGATCCAGACATCCAGTCCATGTATTTTGTGGAGTGATGGACGGCATGGATCTTCCAAAGCCAAGGGATCTCATGGAAAACACGGTGCGTCACGTATAACACAAAATCCGCCGCCAAGATCAATACCGCCACTTGTACCCATAACGGCCATTGAGCGACGACACGATGTAAAGTCTCACTATCTACCCAGCCTACGCTTTGTGAAATGAACGCATTAGATAAAAAAAGCAAAGTTGAGATTAACAAATGGTTAAAACAAAAATATTTAAAATCCAACCCCCAATCCGGGCGCAAAATCGCTTGTCCTTTATGTAGAGGAAACACTTTCTCCAGAAAAATAAACAACGGCGCGGAGATCAAGAACGCGAGAATGAGCCAATCCACACCCAGTGTGATTTCTCTCACCGGTACCGCACCCACGGGGATCAGATACCCACCCAAGGCAAAGGCGGAGATAGTCATCGTCAGTCCTAAGATCGCGGGGAGCTTTTGTTTACCGAGCACCAAAGACATCAAACCAAACCCGATCGACGCATACATGCCGTATTTAAGCACTTCCTGCAGGACTTCAGCGTCATAGGCTGCGCGTAACTCTTTGGTTGTTAAATAACTGGGAAACAAATAGGCGAACACAGCCAACAGGCTCAAAAAGCCTAAGATCAAGGAAATGTTACCACTGATTACACCTTCACCGAGACGCATATGGTGCGCGGGCATGGTGTTTTCTGGACGAACCGGGTAATGGTAATTGGGATCGGCGCCGTTTTTTTTAGGCTCATTCATGGACGTTCCTTGTGCGATAGATGGTCAAAGTAATAGAGCCATCATAACACAAAAAATAGGCCAACACGTCATTTAAAACAACGCCTACGCACAATAGAAAAAGATCACACTTGCTCTTTTTTATCATTGGTGTACACTGGATACAGGATCGTCAATTCCCTGCCTGGAAATGAGCTTAACTTTGATTTACTACAACCCCCTAACTACGTTTACTCAGCTAGCCTGTGCAACCGTTTAAACATTTCCCCTAAAGACGTTGTTCAGCGCGGAGAAAACATCATGTACAACCAAGAATTTACCTTGTTACGCCTTAAAGTGGCTGCCGATCAGTTGCGAGCACACTATTTTGCTCACTACAAGAGCAAAATCAAAGCCACCCATGCCCATGAAGTTGTCGCCAGTGCAATGGGCTACCCATCAAAAATCGCCTTGAAGTCGTCCGGCTTTTATCTAGACGCGGACGATCCTAGCACCTTTGATATTGACAACCTCACCCGACGGATCAATGCACGCCTCCCCACGTTAAACCACGGAACTTGGCCTGTGGGTTACAGTCATAAAGCACGGAAAATAATTTTACGCGCTATTGTGCCCGATTGCACGCAGTGTGGTGACAACACCCACACCAGAACGCATATACAAGGAGGTTGCCTGCCGCATGATGAACTCGAATGGTGGTTGTGCGCACGTTGCATTGACGATAACCCTGACGTGGCATCGTGTGACTTTTGTGATGACGATCTGTTTTATCATGCAAAAACGGTCAATACTTCGAATGAGTGTTGTGAGCACGCCGGCGAATCCGAAATGGACGACGAGGAAGCACAAGGTTACGAGGATCTGGCCGAATACCACTTCAATCACGACTAAAGACAAGGTCGTAAAAAAGCCGACGGTCGTTAAATCGTCGGCTTTTTGCTCCCTGCTTGTTAGTGCTCGTTAATGGCCATGATGATCACGTCCCGGATCTGCGTCTTAGACAGTGAGCTAAAACACTGCGACAACATCACCAGGTGATGTTCAAAACGCCATGAGTCTTCTAATTCAACCCACGTGGGTACGTGACCATTTTTGGCATACCCTGCCAAGGCCAACAGGGCATTTTTGTAGGTTTTCCCTTGCGGATCGTGAGACGCTTTTTCCGGCGACTTTCCTCGCAACATCGCATAGAACAAATACGTTACAAAGGGCACGTTCCCTGCCTCTTTCGTCCCTTCGCTATTTTTACTCGGCTTGTTAGCGGGATCGGCTTGATAGGCCTTAAAATCGGCCACCGCGGCGCGCCATTGCGCTTTGTCCAACGGGCTATTAGGCGTCATTGCCGGTACAGGAGTCTCATTGGTCGTGCTGTTCATTTGTGTTTGAGTAGTCATAGTAAATACCTTTAGTTGTTTTAATTCAATAATAAGTGTTGCGAATGCTAACCATTTACCACACGCGATGTCTGTTCATTCAAGGCGCGAACAATAGCTTTGCCCCGTTGATTAATTTGCTTGTATTTGATCTTAAATGAAACCGAATCGATGCCTCCAAACATCTCGGCATTGGCATGGATCTCAGCAAGACCCGTAAGTAGGAGCGTCGCGGCGGTATGCCGTTGCGCAAAGTTTTCAACCTCAAGGGCTTTGAGCACATGAATGTCCATGTCTTGACCAATGAGGGTACCGATTTGCGCGTCTTGTCCTAACGACGCCCACACCTGTTCGCTAATACGGGCATGATCGGGGAAGTGACGACGCCCCTGCTCATCAACGGTTAAACAATGGGGTTTACCACAGTCATGATAGATCTGGTATTGTCGCACGCTCGCCAAAGGCAAGACCTGAGACCATAACAAGGGATCGTGTACCCATTCAGGTAAACGCCACATATGTACTAAGGCCTCTTCCCTTAATACATGACAACGTAAGTCTTCAAAGTAACGCGCTACGTGTAACCCATGGGACAACACAGACATGTCTTGGGTTTGGGCGGTGCGTCGCATCATGGCTCTTAAGGGCGCCAGATCTGCGGGATGATGGGGTGCATTGATTAATTTCATTTTTCCCCCTACACGCAGTTGAATTTTTTAAGCAGCGGTTGAACCTCTGCTTTTTGACAAGGACCGATCCCGATCGCCGTGATCACAGGCTCGCCGGTAAAATGCGGCAACAACACGTGTTCACTGTCGATCACAAGGCTCGCCGGGATCCCTAATGCGCGAATGGCATTATAGGTGGCGATCAGTTGTGATTGATTTTTGCTTTTCAGGACGACTTTACTGCCGCCAGTTACGCGAGAGCGATAGGCCGCTTTACGTTCGGGGCTTTGTGCTTGAGCTAGATCGGCAAGGTAGTCGAAGGCATGACCTACTTGACTGCCTAGTTTACCGAGGGGCATTTTGAGATCACCACGCACCAAGGCGTAACAATACCAATGATCGGCTTTTTCCGCGAGTGCTGCGGGTTGGGTTTTTTTATAGTGATTAAGTAACGCGTCAGCGGTGACAGGTGAGTCATCGAACGCAGGTTGACGAGCAGATGCCGTCGGGGGATGTTGTTCAGCGTGAGCTGTTTGTTTCTCTTTCTCGATTAATGCGAGATGCGGTCTAACCCGTTCAGAGCAAGAGTCAATTATAAGCAATGATCATAAATATTCCTTAAGTACGTTAAAGTAAACAGTCTGTGTAAACGATTGGCGCCCCCAGCAGGGATTGAACCCGCGACCCTCTGGGCTGACACCCCAAATACTCTACCAACTGAGCTATGGGGACGCTGTACTCGCTTACTGATTAATATAATGGCGTCAATGGAAGTGAAAGTCAACCCTAAAACGCAAAATATTTTTTCGCGCCGTCGATAAAGGAGGATAGCCATTACCGACACCCCTTGTTACCTAGGCGTTGTGGGCAAAAGCTTCAACGGCAACATTTTTCGAAACGCACAACTCCCTTGACTCATTAAGACGCGAATATTCCCCTGTGCGTAATACGTGATCAACATCGCACCATTGTCCATCGGGCTACTGATCAGTAGACTCACCCCATCCTCGTTTGACACATCACACAACACGGAGCAGTAGGCGTTCTCAGGACAGGCCAACGCAAAAAGGGGGACGTTGTCGTTGTCGTTGTCGTTGCCGTGATAATACTGATGGGTACGCAATAATAACGTGCGGTGCTCTTTATTGACGCTTTGCTCAAGCGCGCGTTGATCGGTACCGAACCCGTTTGCCAGGGCGAGCATTTCGCTCATGTTGTCAAGCGTTGATATTTCACTCTCTTGCGGGGTTGCCGTTGCGTTCACGCTAAGACATAACAGCGTGGTAAAGACGAACGTACTGATTAATTTCAACATAGGTATTCCTTTTAAGGGTGGGGTTCGAGCGGAAGGCCACTTAGGCTCCCGTTATAACAGACAAGCTCAGCACTCACCTCGTATTGACGAATGGCGGTGTTTATTTTTTCAGGATCGCCGACGGACGATCCTTTATTTGCCATCGTAATAAACCAGAACTGACCATCATGAGACAGCTGGCTTTGGATATCGACATTCACTGCTTTTTCACCGACATTTTCGATGATCACAATTTTTGGGTGTGACAAGGTGACGATCCCATTAAAACAATATTTTGACTCTGGCATCGGGATCAAGCGATCGTGTGCCAGCTTAACCAGCAACGGCGCGACGGCCATTCGGCGTAATGAAAGCTTTGGGTTGTACTGACAGGCGACTTTGACATTACGACCATACGTTGGCGACTGAGCGTTTTTAATCAGCCCCGCCACCATTTTCAGTTGGTCAACGTGTCCATTGGTTGCTTCGCTGGGCGTTTGCTCGTCACGCTCAAACGTCACGATCATGTGGGTCATTTTTTCAGAATAACGGTACGTGGCTTTAAGGAGCACGTAGGGCTGGTTATCGCGTTGCTCTCGCTCGCCGGTTTTCGGGGGATCGCCTTTTCGATCTGTTCATCCGCCAAGGCTTGCATCGAGGCAATGCACCGCGCCCAGGAATCTTTGTTCAGTTTAACGCGCGCTTTTTCGCGATCACGTTCGGCTTTGTAAGGACTCAGTGCCAATAAATGCGCTGGGGTAATGGGTTCTCCGTCTACCTGTTGCCAAAAGGCGTGATTGGTGGGCGAAAAACGTTTGATCACGGCGGCCAACGCCGCGTCTCGACATTGTACTGGCGAGGCGTTCGCGAGCGCAGCGAGCATTTCACCGCGCGACAGGCCGCTCGATCGGATCCCTTGCTTGGTCACTAAGGGGCGGAGTTCATTGGCACTCATCAGGGTAAGGGCGCTATCACGATCGATGTTTTTCTGTTGACGTCCCCGCTGTTTGATCACGGTTTTTTTTGAGGTCATTTCCCAAACGGCCACGGCCGGTGGCGTTTTGGCCAGTACCCCTTTCGTGTGCTTGGGGGCACACACCACGATCACTTTGTTGGCAAATTGTAAATAAAGATCGAGTTGACCGGATAAACGAGACAGCGAGTCGGCTTCACTTTTGATCTCATAAATGATCAGCTGTTTAGGCGAAACGGTCACCAGGTCGGCGCGTCGTTGGTAATTGGCCAACACCATTTCATTGATCACCACATCCGCCGCGCTGATCGCCTTCTTCTCACGCAAATAGCTCAATAGGCGGGCTTTTAACTGAGGTTCTAATAATCTAAGTGGGGTCATAGTTTGTTGATCACCCGGGTTTCTTTAAAACGAAAATCATGCAGATACAAGGGTTTATTGAGTCCTTTACCACATAATCCTCCACGGGGGTGTGCTTCAACGACAAAGATGGGCTCAAGCATCCACGGAACGAGGTCTTCACTATCCTCGTGATCCCAACTTAAGTGATCCCCAACCACTATTTCTCGTCCATCAAGATCGACGGGTTTGGTGATATTGCTCGTGCCCTTAAAGTACATCGTAGCCATTAGCGTTCCTTTTTTCAATATTCGCCCGTGCTTGAGATACGGACGCATGGGCTTTCGCCGCCTCGTGGATATGATCGTTCTGAGTGAGTGGTGGGTGCGCCCACTTGCCTTCATGGTAGCTGTTATACCAGAGCATGATCGCTTTTTTTTCACGGTGACGCTCACCGCTTTCTTTTTGCTTGCTCCACAGGAGCAACATACTCAGCGATAAATAGCCGGTGATCAGGATAATCAGTTGGATAGCCTCGCCAGGGATCGGTTTCACCAAAGGGTACCACGCCCCGTGCATCGCGACGACCACAAACAGTCCCCAAAAAAACTGGACGATGTAACTCGCCATTCGCCACCACAGATCAATGCTCATCGACGAGACAAAATCATCAAAGACCTGTTGATAGCTTTTCATTAGGCGGTCTGCGCATTGTCGTGATGTAATCCATAAAGCTCGTGACACTTTTCTCTGAGTTCTTCGGCTTCTTTTTCGGCTTCATCTTCCTCTATACGGGCCTTAACCCAAACTTTGATCTCAATGTATTCTTGGTGGGTAAAGCGACGACTCAAGGTATTGACCTCTTGTCGGTATTGCTCTACTTCTGGGTAGGAGCTTGCCCAACCCAATACATCTTCACAAAACCCGCTATCAAGCCAAGCTAACTGATCGTGGCGGAATGACGATTGACTCAGATTTTTACTGATGCTCTCGCATTCTTTCGATAATGTTGTCGTTCGGGATCCAAAGTAGCAACCCAGCAAAAAAAACACGAATGAGAGTGCAAAAAACAATGGTGAGTCTATCTTCGACAAACCTAAATTATTTTCACCTAAACCAAAATTCACACTTAAAATAAAAATTATTGCGAAAGCGAACAAACTTACCGTACTGGCAAGAGAAAACTTCCTTGTACGATTTTTTAAGGCTATTCTCTGTGTTTTCAAGGTGTCGATATCATCTCTTAAAAGTTTTACCTCAATGTTGATGTCTTCTCGGCTCATCATACGGGTTGAGCTGACTTGCTTATTCATGATAACGCTCCTCTTGATTAAAATCGCAACAAACGCAATATTTGCTGTTATGATTAAGGTGTAAAGTCCAGCTTCTATATTTCGCCGGATAGTTTGGGAGGTTACCCCTTCAATGAGATAATGTTGTTGTTGACACCCACATAAAACACCCCAACTAAATAAAGCTCAACAATAAACATAAAAAACACCCATGTCAACTATTGTTGCGATTGTTGTGAATTTATTCAACTGTTACTTCGGGGGTTTGATAAAGTGTTCTGTAAGCGATGTCTTGTTGCTCGGCGGCCTGTTGATTTTCTTTCTGGCTCACCCACCTTCCGATCGCCCGAAACTCACCGTCGGTAAAATTGCGGGCGAGGGCGTTCACCTGTGTTTTAACCCCCCTCACTTCGCTATAGTTCTCACACCACGACAAAAGTTGCTGGCAATGCGATTTATCCATCGACTCCAGCGACACCTGCCTTCTCAACAAAACTGCAATCTTTTTAGTGAGACGGTTTTTTCTCTTGTCATTATGTCTCGCTATAAGGAAAAGTATCACTGGACCCAATAGTGCGATCGCAAAGCTCCCTAGATGATCGGCAAGGCTATTTGTAGCCACCTTAACGACAAAAAAACCCGCACAGAAACTCAAGCTAAAGAAAAATAAAACCAGACAGGCTCCAGCTACCAACTCTGCCCTGTCTTTTTTATCGTTATCTACGCCTAGTTCCCGACTATTGTCTATTTTTTTTTGCTCGATATCGCCGCGCGATATGGGTTTTAAATGGGTAAAAATTTTAATTTCACCGTCGAAGTAATCGTCTACAATCTCTCTATCGGGTTTGCTCAAGATATCTTTCCTTTTAAAGTGGTTTTTAATTCGCCAATGGCTCTTGATCATTAGGTAAAGTATACAGTTGGCGACGGTGCTCCTCATACAACTGGGTGTTTTCTTGCTCAATCTTTTCATTTTCCGTGGTTTGCACCCATGCTTTCATTTCCGCATACTCTCCTTGGGTAAAGGAGCGACCTTCCTTAATGACATTTACCCGCATTCCCTCTATCTTTTCGTATTCCTGCGCCCATTGATAAATAGTTTCATTAAAAATACGAGCAACAGGCATTACATTTAAACGGGCGGCTTCCAACGCCATGAGCCATGACTCGACGGCAATCTCTTGCCTTTGCCTGTGGACAAAAACATAAACACTGACGATAAGGCCGAAGATAAACAACACTAATAGCAGGAGTTCAGCCCCCTTATATTCTGTGATAAAAATGTGAGGATATTTGACGCTTAACACTTTGCCAAGTAAAAGTAAAACACTGCTTACCCCACAGAAGAAAATGCTCCACATGGCACGCCTAACCGATTGAGTTTTGTTTTTCAACGACATTGTTGCGCCGCGTAATTTCTTCTCGATGTTTTTTTGTCGATCAAGTAACTTTCTCTTACTTTCCACCTGTGTTTCCATTATATCCTACTACCTATTTTATGCACCGAGTTTATCGATACTGATACTTAATACTATAACACGGCCACAACTTAAAACAACTCAAAAATTCTCCGGTAAAAATAAACGACGGCGTTTCTTAGTGGAAATATGTTACCATTATCCTCAACACAACCTTGAGATCACCACTATGCAACTAACGACGCAACAGATCACACAGCTCCCTCAAGACGATCAGGTGCGTCGTCTCACCGAGCAAGCCCAACTAAAAACAGCCTTCGCCCTTCAATTAACATTGGATAACATGGAGATCCACTGTAAAGGGATGATCGCCGCTACGCAACAATTTGCCGAGCAAACGCAGCACGCCATTGTGGAGGGGCTGCATTTGCGTCCGCCCGTGATCAGTCTGGATCTACTCAAGGTGTTGGATGAAGGAAAGATCCGCGAATTACTTCCGCAACTACAACGTGATCTGCGCAAAGAGCTGTCAAAGGTCTTAGAAGGATTCGTTGATGTGCAAAGTACGGACGGGATCTTGTCCTTAAATTTCAATTTACATGCAGAGCAAACACTGGCCCTTAAAAATGAGGGCGCATGGGGGAAAACGTTCGGTTTTTCGCCGGAAGCCCGCTCGCCGAAAAACACCTTGGAGCCCGAAGTGTCCCCTGAGTTCGAGGGACTGGATCTTAGTTTTGAAGAGCCTTCTCAAGCGCTGGTGTCTCTTTTTTCAGAGACACGCGATTTAGATCCCGAGGCGCAACTTGAGGCGGTTAATGGTAAGCTAAACCAGGCCGGGATCTATCTTGATCCCGATGTGCTAAACTCCTTGCAGGAAAGTTTTAATGAGGCGAACAAACCCGGACGACATGCAATGTCGCGCACGGAGTTAATGGCAGAAGCGGACGCCGCCATGAAAGCGGCTGTCGTAAAAGAAAAACCGAAAGATATCCCTTCATATTTTGATCAACCGGACATGCCGAAGCCAAAAGCATACATCCCGCCTCCCCAGTACAATACACCGGAGTGGCAACCCACGCCCCCTAAACCGCGACGCTAACCGCCGTTTTTGACGTTTTTTCAAGAGTAACTTGACTTTTCATCGAAAGGGTTAACGTAATTCCATAACGGTTTTTCATGTACTTGACATGTTCGGATTCGGCGATTGCCTGCGCGACATCGGGGCAACGCTCAAGTCGACCGTAAGTGATCACCCCGTCAACATCCAACGTGGGGATCGTCCAGACTTCCATGTTTTTCGCAAATTGTATTGTCCCATGGCTGATCTGGTAAAACGCGGCTTTAAAAGCGCCATTGTCCCATGACTTTTTCGTCACCGGCACGACATCATTGACATGTACCATCGGTTTCGTGGAAACACAAAATCTCGTTCTGTCGGGGGAGTAAGGATAACTAAAACCGCCCACTTGATGAGGGCGCCGTGTTGCTCGCTCAATGATCCATTGGCCTGCGCTGAGCAAACGCAGGGTTTCTGCTGACATAATAGGCATGATGTAAATCTCGTTGCTTTCAAGACCCTCATGATAACACAATGCGCCACATACATCAAATAAGTTGTGATCACAGTGTTATTTGGGCGTTGTTTTTTCGAAACCAGCGGGGAGATATCGGCGATAGATCTTATCGAACGTTCGATCATCTTTTATCGCCCACAGCCCTTCATTGAAGTCATTACGGAGCTTTTATAAAAGCGCCCGATAAGGGCGCGTTCTTTTTTTTAACTAACTTAAGCGGAAGTGGCGACTTTTTTACGGCTACGCTTGCGGCGCTTTTTGGCTGGCTTTTCTGTCTCCGCGGCTACAATTTCAAACATGATCTTCGTTTGCTCAAGGTCGACACTGCCCACCTCAACCGAGATCTTATCACCTAACGTGTAGCGCGTATTGTCTTTTTCAGACACTAAGGCTTGACGTTTATCGTCGTATTTGAAGTAACTATCCCCAAGCGCGGTAATGTGCACTAACCCTTCTACACCAATATCATCTAAGCGGACAAAACAACCAAAGTTCGTCACCGTGATGATCGTGGCTTTAAACACTTCATCGGCACGCTCTTCCATGAATTCACACTTAAGCCAATCAGAGACGTCACGGGTGGCTTCATCGGCACGTCTTGATGTCATCGAGCAATGTTCGCCCAAGCTGTCCACTTCTTCTTCACTGTAGGCATGTGCCCCTGAAACGACCTGCCCTTTGGTGGCCAAGATGGCTTTGATCGCACGGTGTACAACCAAGTCGGGGTAACGACGAATAGGCGAGGTGAAGTGAGCGTAAGCTGATAAGGCTAATCCGAAGTGACCAATATTTTCTTTTTGATAAACGGCCTGTTGCATCGAACGCAACAACATCATTTGGATCCATTCCTGCTCAGCATGGCCTTCAAACGTGGACAAGGCTTCGCTCAACTCTTTGGGTGTTGATTTGTGTGTCAACGTAGTTTTTAAGCCCAACTCTTTCAGAAAGTTATGGAAACGCTCCATTTTTTCCGGCGAGGGTTCATCATGGGCACGAAATAGTGCATTTGCCTTGTTTTTTTCTAAAAACAGAGCTGTTGCCACATTGGCCATAACCATGCATTCTTCAATGATTTTATGCGCGTCATTACGCACCACTGGCACGATCGCATTTATCTTGCGATGGCGATTGAACAAGAACTGCACTTCGGGAAATTCAAATTCCATCACACCGCGTTCTTTACGTAACCCTTTTAATACCGAGTATAAGCCATTGAGGTTACCCAAATCCGTTAAGAACGGTTTTTGCTCGTCTGTTGCACTGTGCGGCGTACTTAAAATCGCATTGACCGTATTATACGTAAAGCGCATGTGTGAGCGGATCACGGCTTCATAGAAGTTTGCATCGATCAGTTTACCTTGGGCATCGATCAACATCTCACAGACCATGCTTAAGCGATCAACACGAGGATTAAGTGAGCATAAACCGTTCGATAATTTTTCTGGTAACATCGGGATCACTTCACCCGGGAAATACACGGAATTACCGCGTTCACTGGCCTCTACGTCAAGTGCAGAGTCTTTGCCCACATAATGTGACACATCGGCAATGGCCACCCATAAACGCCAACCACCTGCAGTCTCTGGTGTACAATACACCGCATCGTCGAAATCTCGAGAGTCATCACCATCAATGGTCACTAACGGTAAGTCGCGTAAGTCTTTACGCGCCGCTTTGTCTGCTTCACTTACCTCGCCCGACAACTGTGTCATGGCGTCGGTGATCTCTTGACTGAATGTAAAGGGAATGTCGTGGTTGCGCAATGCCACTTCAATTTCCATGCCCGGTGCCATGTGGTTACCGATCACTTCAACGATGTCTCCGTGCGCAATCGCATGACGACTTGGACTTTTGGTAATGTTGACCGTGACGATCTTACCTTCACCGCCGCCAGTAATATTATCTGGGTTTACATCAACGGCAATATCTTGTGTAATGCGATTATCGTTCGGGTGCACATACCAACCGTCATCATCTTGATGTAAACGGCCGATTATCAAGCCTTTTCGGGCTTCAACGACACGAACAATGCGGGCTTCCACTTTGCTGCCTTCGCGCTTACTTGCTTTGGCTAAGACAATATCCCCATGAAGGGTAGTGGCCATTTGGTGCGCCGGGATAAACCAATCTTTTGGCTCACCTTCAACCGATAAAAAACCAAAACCGTCACGATGTCCGATCACACGGCCTTTAATCAAACCCATCTTATCGGATAAACCGTAAGCCCCGGAGCTGTTAAGCACGACTTCACCATCCCGTGTCATGGCACGTAAACGGAACCCTAATGCTTGTGATTTTTCGGGATCTTCATGCTTAAGCATCATGATCAACGCCTGAATGTGTAACGGCTTCCCTGCTTGCTCAAGTGTATCGAGGATATGCTCACGACTGGCGATCGGGTTGTCGTAATTTTTTTGCTCACGGGCTTGATGGGGATCAGCGCCTTTATGGGCGTGATGAGAGTTTTTGCTGTTTTTGGTGTTTAATTTTTTATTTTTGATAATATTGTACCTAATAAGAGTGTCCCTGCCGCGTTATCGCGCTGAGGGAAAAATAGAGTGTGTCATATCTGTATCCAGGAGAGGAGAAAAGCTGGGTTGTTGACGTGTAGCTGATCAAACGAAAACGCTTCTCGATGACGTGAGCCAATATTACTGCAACACACCGACACTGTCAACACTTTTTTTGTTGTGGACATCTTTACCAAAGCACAACTCCACCTACTTGAAATAAATATCTTGTTGTGATACAGTAATACCAACAAGCAGATGCGCACTGCGCAAACACATTTTAAGGACACGTATGCGACCACATTACATAATAAAAACGCACTCCATTTTTCTTTGGCTTAGCTTTTTCGCTTTGCTGACAGGTTGCTCCGAAAATGAATATGACACCGTCAATGCTTTTTGCAAAAGCAACCCTGAACTTTGTCAAGAATTCGAAAAAGACTCGTGGTGTGATATTGAACACCTTGCACTCCTTAAAGGAAAACTCGCTTACAGAGAGGATCCTGAAGGGCCTGGTATGGCGCAGCAACTAAAAGGTTACAAAGATTATGCAGAGTGTGAATTACTCTATGCCGGAAGCATGCAAGTAAAAGTGGCAGCTAAGAGTAATCTTCGCACTAAAAATGCGATGATAGCCCTACAGCGACATGAGGAAATTATGGAAGATGTTGTGTCGTCTAACCAACCCGATCTGTTATATTACTTATGGTCAGAGTCAGGTGATAAGAAATATATGGAAAGATTACTGTTGCTTGAAGACGATCCTGTGATGCAAACCCCAGAGCGAAAACTCCTGTTAATCAGTCATTACGTTAAGCGAGATCAAAAGAAAGCTCGAAAATTACTCATCAGTGCATTATTGCTCAGTGATCCAGAAAAAGGCGTCAATGCTGATATTTTTCGCGGGCTATCCACGTTATCTACGCAAGCTAAAAAACCAGACAAAGCGTACCTGTGGTTAAAGGTTTCCCTGGCGCTATCTCCGATAGAACAAGGGAACACGCAACAATCTTTAGACCTATATGCGGCGCGTCATACCTTAGATCAAGCAGCCTTAGATCCCCTCGCAGAAAGACGCGTTGAAGCTATTCGTGACGGACGTTACTTACGAAAAGCAAAGGTTGAGGAAGCGCCACGGAGAATGAACCTGCGTTAAGCGAAACATCATTCGGTGGGTGCTGGAAAAGGCACCACCGAACTTTTGTGTAAGCTCACATTTTCACATCGCACCCAAGACCATTGATCGGCAGGCAGGTCGCACTTTTTATCGATCAACGCAAATAAACGTTCAGGGAAAGAGATAGCGATCACGTATTGCTTTCTCCCCGCATATGTTACCCATGTATTGACGCCAAACGACGCCGTATCAAACTCGGAAATATTCATTAAAAACCCTCTTGAACGATGCGCTTATGTGCGCATTGGCAGGATGACCCCAAAGCCACCAACGAACTGAAAAACAAAATACTCGTATTCGGACAACCACGTGATTTTGATCCCATCAAGCTTCGCCAGTAACGGTAAATACTCGCCATTTAATGACCACTCGCTACTGATCTTCCAGACGGGGACGTAGTCTAAGTGTTTCTTGGTTCCTCGACATTTCGAGCAAGCAGACATACCTCCGGCAATGGCATTACCTTCGCCTTCACAGCTTTTACACTCAGCTTCATAACTGCTAAAGTCGTTTTCAAATTCCACGCGGCCACTGTCGTCACACTCTTCGCACCCGTCTGAACGATTTGGAAGCAAACCTCGCGCATTACACAAATCACATTCACGGTAATCACCCTCGGTGATCTCAGGTAAATCCTGCCACATGAACGTCGATAAATTGGCTTGAATTGTGGACAACGTTTGATCCATCGTGTAATTATCAACAACAGCTTTTCGCATTTGATGAAAATCCAAAAGTCCATCATGAATGCCTTGGCTGGTTAGATCTAAAATAAAAAGGCTCCCGTTGCATACGCCCAAGTAGCCGCCAATATTGATCACTTTTCGCGCAAACTCTCTACAGTCTGTTGGAGAGGTGTATTGAGATAAATCCAATAATGATTTTGTCATGGTTATTTTCCATTAGGTGAGGTGAAATGATCACAAGGACGGTTGTCCGGGTGCCATTGTAAATCGTGATCAACATGTGATGCGTGAGAAAACCCACACTCCTTACACGCGCTACCGCGCCAACCCAATGCGATCAACAGTCTCTTTAGCATGTGTTTCCCTCGGTGTTTTGTTATACGACTTTGCGTGCATCGCGGCATTTTAGGTAAGCATGAACAATGCCACAATTGACATAGCAACGGCCTACTTTACCGATTTTTTCAGTGTGCTCATCGCCGTCTTGATGTGCTTGGGCTCTGCAGGCTTGAGTGCATGAGCTGGAGCAGTTTATACACGGCGGTGGATCCCAGCGTTTTAAACCTTGAACGTCTTGTCAATACGGCCGTTGATGGCGGTTTATCGCCCAGGTGCGTCAATCGAAGCGTTGCTCTTGCCTGAGTAAACCAGCGCACCTTTTCCGCCATGCAAGTAAAGGCGATGGGCGGAACGGCAACCAACGCACTTTTTCGCGCAAAGAAATAACACCAAGACGCGTAACGCACCTCAGTAAAATACTTCATCTCTGTGAGCAATGGACTCGTCCCGCAGGCTTCACAAGCTTTATTTTCGCCATGTTGACGGGCAGCTGTGGCGACTTCATGCGCACAACTGCGACAAAAAAACGGGGAATAACTTCCATATGAAGCTCTCTTTTTTGTTTTGTTTTAGTGTACTTTATTGTACGGTGTTTAATCACAAAAGCCAAGTGGATTAAACAGAGATAACCACAAGGCCGTCGGTGTAAAAAAAACAAAGTCAAGGCATAAGTAGCGACCCGCCCGCCCTTTTTCACATCTAATGATATGAGTTATCGCAAATAATCCCTTTTACGTTTTTTGTTTGTCACCACGCCAGATACATGATTAAGGGGTTATTTTCGCGATAGTACGGCTTTTTCAGTTCAGCCTGTTTTTTTAAGCCATTGTCGTCTATACTTATATCAAGTTAGTTAGCGAGTTAGTGAGTTCTAAAAAGATAATTATCACCCTGTAAGCCATCAGCTCTGTGCTGACAGCCCTTCAAGCTCCCCGCTGATCTTATTCTTCAATTGACGTTTATCCGCTACAAGGAGCACTATGTTTGTTCTTGGTTTTTTTGCCATTTTCGCTGCTGCATTGGCCAGCACTCTTTCCTTAAAACGCAATGCCCTTGTGGGTGACATCCGCAATCTTTCCACCTCGATGTTTGGTTTTTCCGCCCTATTTTTTGCGGGGATCCTTTGGTGGATAAGTGCGCAATTTGATTTAACATTCTCTTCGCTTGATGATTGGGCACACCTTCGGGATCCGCGTTTTTCCTTGACGGTTTTTCTTGAAACTTTGGGGGTTTGGGTGGCGCGCAGTAATTACACCAAAAATGGTAACAACGTAACGGCGATAAATTTTGCCATGTTCTTGTCCATCATTTTGGTGCCGCTCATTGCTTTTTTTGCCAACGAGCCCTTGGGGTTCACCGACACCCCGCGACTGCAGTTTAGCTCCACCACCACATTCTTACTGACATTATTAGCGTTCAGTGCATTGATCTGCATTTACTTTCTCGACAAGTTCAAAGGCAAACAATATATTCGTCATTGGCCACTTTTGATCCTAGCGCCGTTACTACTCTCCTGTACCATGTTCTTGACGGGTAAACTGATCCAAACTTACAACCCCTTCGCCGTTGCTGCGTCCATGGGTCTCGTTATTTGGCTGGTTTTTTTAGCTGCGGCACTTTGGCGACGTGAGTTCGCTCTTTTGCAACGTCACCATACCAAACAACTGTTGATCCTTTTTGTGATCATCGGCCTATACTGTTTAAGCAACATGGCCGCTACCAAATTACTGGCCATTGAGTTGCTGGCGCTTTTCAAACGCACCGGTCAAGTGCTCGCGGCCACGTTTATCGATCGCCTCTATAACAAGGGGCATTTTTTGAATGCAAAAGACAAAGGGGTCGTGACCTGCATGCTCTTGTTTGGTGTCTTGCTTTATGGGCTCCAGCAAGGGTAAACGTTCTCCGCGCAATAAAAAGGCCAGCCTAACAACAGGGCCGCAAGGGGTGCTCCAAGAAACGACACGCGGCTTATGGGCAAAAAAAAAGCACGCCACTCAAAACGAGTGACGTGCTTTTACGCTTAGCCCGTAACGGGCGCGTTTAGCTTGGCGAACACGGCTGTGCGGGAAGCTCTAACGCATGACGCGCCAAGCCATCGCCCGCCTCCGTCATCGTTTCATATGTAGCATCCGCGCCGGCCGCTTGAATGGCCGCCACTTCATCTTCATGCATTGTGTGGGCAACGATCCTGCCTTGATAACCAGCCTCTCTCAAGGAGGTAATGGCGATTTTACACGCTTCAGAGCAATTCATGCTTAAGATACAGATCTTCAAGGCGGGTAAGGCTAACGTTGCCCAAAAATTATTATGCTCAGCATCAGCATAGGCGATCGGGTATCCCTTGGCAACTAAGCACTCCACTTTATCCTGATCGGAATCAAAACAGGCCACTTCCTTTTTGCTATCATGTTCGAGCACGCTATGATACGCCGCCCTTCCTACACGCCCCATCCCCACGATCAACACCTCGGCATTACCAATGCTCAACGGCTCTTCATCAGGATGGCGCACATCACGCTCCCAAGTGCTAAGGTACCCTTCAAAGCGATCAAACAACGGATGAGCAAACCGGTTTAACGGGGCAGAGACCAAGAACGACAATGCCACAGCCAACGCAAGGGGCACTATCCACTCGGGCATCGCCGTCGCGGCCACGATCAAGCCAAACTCACTGAAATTTGTCAAGGAAACACTGGTCAAAAAAGCACTCCGGGCTTTGAGTTTAAAACCTAACAGTAAGAAAAAGAACACCACACCCTGCAAGGGCAATAAAGCCACAACGGTCAAGGCAAAGATCCAATCGTTACTGCTGGGTAAACCATTCATCCCAATACTGAGGAAGAAGGCCACTAAAAACAATTCTTTTAATCCCCACAGTCGATCGGACAATTCAGTGGCTTTCGCATTACTGGCCAACATTGCCCCCAGTACTAAAGCACCGAGTTCACCGCTGAGGTTGACAACGGCAAAACCGCCGCCACCGATCACTAACGCAAATAACAAGCCACACAAGATCAACATCTCATCATGGCCACTGGCGTCCATCATGCGATGAAATAAAGGGTACAGTAGGGGTAACGCAAAAATCCACAGCGCCCAAATCGTCGGTAACTCTCCGCTGGTTGCACTCATTAATACCATTGCCACCAGATCCTGTATGATTAACACGCCGATCGCCACGCGACCATGAAAGGCTTTTAGTTCATTTTTACCTTCTAGCACCTTGGCAACTAACACCGTGCTTGAAAAAGACAGGCAAGACGCGAGCAGCAACGACAGGCGCAAATCTACACCCATCGCAAAGTAAATAACCGGTGCAAAAATAGCGGCAGAGATAACGAAGTGTAAAAGACTGGTGCCGATCACTTCACTCTTGGCGACCTTTTTGGGTTTTAATTTCAACCCAACCGTAAAGAGTAATAATAAAACACCAATGTGCGCAATGTGCTTTAAATCTTGACCACTTCCTTCCGGCAATCCCAAAGGTAGGGCGATTTGCGAGATCACAAAACCTGCCCCTAAATAACCGATCAACGCGGGGAGTCCAGCGCGTTTTGCCACCAACCCCATTAAATATGCAAAACCTACCCAGACGGCTTCTGTCATGTTTTTTTATGCTCCTGTTTCTAAAAAAGAACACCTCATCATGAGGCGTTGCTGGAAAAAGAGTGACGCCGAGCCACTGCTCAAAAATACTGCCTATATACTATCACAATCGGCATAAACAGTCAACATCATAATAGTTGTGGTCTTTGGTTGGATTGATGCGTCATACGCTATTTTTTTTGTTGATGCATCTTTTTTGTTGTGGTACAGTATGGGTATTCAGTAATACATAGGTGAACATCATGGCTCAACAAAAAGACATATATATACACGCTCCTTACGACGAACGCAAATTTGCCGAGCGTTCTCCTTTTTATGGCGCGTCTTACCATGAGCTTAAAGAGCACCGTAATAACCGCCGCATTTGGCTTGAAGGTACCTCGTTAATGCGCGGTGGTTTTGATAAAGGCCAATTGTATTCGGTCGAATACAACCTCGATCACCGGGCTTTGATCTTGCGTACTGTTGAAGAGACGGCTGAGAACCTGACGCTGTTAAAGCAAAAAAAATTACGCCGCGTTTCTGGACGTAAAATGACCGGCTGGGTAAAACCTATCATCGAAGTGTGCAATGCCGATGTCACGAATTTATTTGGCGCGCAAGAGCGTTTTCGTGCCACCGTTTATCGGGGGATGATCGTTTTCACCATCCATCCGGAAGATCAAGCGCGATTCGCCCGTGAAACCAGCTTAACCACCAATGTTCGCAATGGTAAAATCACCGAAGGGGTGGCGTTCTTTGGTTTGGGGATCAGTACCCATGCGACACATCACGGCTTTAAAGCCGCGGGGTTAACACCAAGCTTACGCTGGGGCATTGAACGTGAAAAAAAATACATTGACACGGCGATCCTTAACGGGGAAGACATGTACGCGCAAACGCGGATCTTCTGTGGTAACATTGAAGAAATAGAGCCTCAGCTGATCGAACCGGTGAACGCCTTTAGCTTTTCAATGCCTTGTACAAATCACTCGTCACACGGTAAAGCAAAAAAAGGGTTAACCTGCGCCGAGGACGGTGATGAAGTAACGGCGCTTTTCGGCACACTGGCGATCATCAAAGCCGCTAACCCGGCGATATTGATCTCTGAGAATGTGCCCAGTGCACAAGATTCTGTTTCTTATAAGCTGTTGCGTAAAGAATTGACGCGCATGGGCTATCGCTTTAAAGAAATGCTCTTAGACAATAAGCAAGCGGGCTGTTTGGAGATCCGTAAGCGTTATTGGTTTGTAGCGGTCAGTAAAGGCTTATCTATTGATCCTGAAGAACTTACTCCGCCGAATTATCCGGCTGATCATCATTGTGTTGGTGATATTCTAGATAAAGAATCAACACAAGATTGGTTTCCCTTAACGAAGCTTAATACTCGACAGGCAAAAAATATTGCAGAAGGGCGGAATTTTAGTCTAAACTTGGTGGACGGTAAAAGTGTGCAAGTGGGCTGTCTTCCTCGCGGTTACTGGCGTCACCAGATCTCTAACCCTCACATGACTGATCATCAGGGTAACTATCGTTTGTTTAGTAAATTTGAACATGCACGGTTAAAACGGATCCCGACCAGCTTGGTAAATATTGTTTCTCAAACGGATGCGCATGAAGGGTTAGGGCAAAGTGTCTCTTACCATCAAGCGATGGGGTGTGCATGGATAGCTGGCACCGCAGCTAAACAACACGCGGTGGCACAGGGTGATAACTTTTCGTTCTCACTTTGCGCCTCACCAATTTCGTAAAACGAACGGTTAGTACTTACTTCGCGGCATACTCACTTGCGCAAGGAGCGTATTTAAAGGTGATGACAAAAACGCTTTTACATTAAAATAGTTGTTGTATTGATTGTTTTGGTGTGATACTTTAATGATGAACTCAACAACAACACAGAAGAGAGCACTATGAAAAACTTACGCACTTTAAGTATCGCCTTAACCATATCACTCGGCCTAGCAGCCTGTGGCGGCGGGGGTGGTTCAACGGCAAAAACACCAACACCACCAACACCACCTCCTGTTGCACCAGTGGTAATTACACCCTTTAGTATGAGCGTAGCGAGCACGGTAAGCACGTTAGCTGAAAATGAAAGTGGCCAAATAACTTTTTCTTATAAAGATGCAAGCGGCGACGTTACGCTGACCATAGATAGCTATTCAAGTAGCGCCGAAGAAAGCCGATATACCGTAACAGGTAATGGTGCCGATAAAACGGTGACGATTTCCTTAAATGAGCTTATCCAAGACGACACCTTAAGTTTTGTGGTAACTGGGAAAGATGGTGCAGGAAACTCCGATACCGAAACGATCACCTTATCACTGACGAACCCATCAGTGACTGATAAAATCACGCAACTGAGTACATTATCTGCCGCGATCCCCTCCGCCCTTTCGGGTGAACAAGAACGTCGCATCTTAAATACCTTGCTTGATTTGGGAAAATTAACGAAAAGTATCACAGTGTCCTCAGCCAACACCCGCACCTTGAGTATAGATGATGCCTTTGACCCCATTAAAAAATCTGCCATTGAAGCCTATATTGGCGAGAACAACTGGGCAACACGTTACAACAGCAAAGCATTGAATGAAAGTGACATCGACGCCGCAGTTATTTACCTCAATGATGCCTTGGTGGATTACTTAGCCTCGATAAATACCTTATTACAAGCAACACAAACCGAATTGACGGACACACAAATCCCCGCCTTTAGTTTTGGTCAAGTTTTTTTAAGTGACGACGGTGCCTTATCGCAATTTTGGGGAAATCCAGAAATGGGCAATGACGCGAATGGTGACTGGCAATTCGCCAGCAACTACGCGTATTTAACCGCACTTATTTTCCCACAATCACAAACATGTAACCCACAAGGTTAGGAGATAATTATGAGAAAATTACAACGTTTATCAGTTATTGCACTCGGCCTATCAGCCTTGTTATCTACGGCACACGCCAGTGAATTACGCTTAGTGGTTAACCCTGAGCCAACGGTCAACCCACAAGGGCTTCCGACCTCACCCTCAAGCACCGAAAACACTACCTGTATCATGACGCTTGACGGCAGTGCAGAGATATGTGTGCCAACGCCGGGTTTACTGATCGGCAATGACGATCCTAGCCGCACTTACTCGCCTTATCAATCGTTTGGCGTTGAAACAGGTCAGGCTGATGACGCGCAAGTTATTGCCACGTTAAATGCCACAGGCTGGTACCTAACGGTGGAAATGGATCCTGAGATCTCAACCGGATCTCGCAATCCACGTGAACAATCTCCGACGATCTCGACTTCATCAAACGCTTCAGCACCGAATGATCCGGATTACCCTGAGCAGTTTTACTTACACCCAAATAATCAAGAAACCCGTATTACAGGCAGTGGCTTTTCCGAAGCGATTGAAAAGCAAACCAATGGAAATGAACGCGTTGGCGTTGCTGTGCTTGATACCTCTTTTTGGACGACAAGCGAAATTGAGTATGTATCGGGTGCTAACTTTGTTTCAATTTGGGATAATGTCCGCGGAACAGATAATTACCTATTTGACGATACTGACTCCCTAAATCGCCAGATTTGTGGCGGGCATGGTACAGGTGTATCTGGCGTAGTAGGTGCCTCTATCAATAACGGAAAAGTTATTGCGGGAGCAGTTGACAATGTCGATGTTTATGCCTTACGTGTGATGCAGTGTGGTGTTGGCGTCTTGTCGGATGCGGCAGATGCGCTACGTTGGTTATCAGGTGTTTCTATTGATGGTATTGCTGACTTTGACGGCGACGTGACCGTTGCAAATTTAAGTTTAGGTGGCGGAATACCTACGTGCCCTACGTTTATGCAAAGTGCGATTGACACGGCGAATGCTGCGGGGATCACCGTTGTTGTTGCCTCTGGCAATAGCGGTATTGATGTATCGGGTTTTGCGCCGGGTAACTGTCAAGGCGTTATGGTTGTTGGTTCAACAACGCGCGAGGGCGACCAAGCGGGGTTTTCAAACTACGGTAACGGGGTTGACATCTATACCCAAGGGGTCGATGTGTTAAGTTTGGGCTGGGATGATGATGCGACATATTGGTGGGAAGGTACAAGCTTCTCCGCACCTATGGTTGCAGCAGGTGTGGCTATTGCAAAACGAGAGTCACCTAGTTTGAACACAGGCGCATTAAAAGTGATCATGGGTAACACATCTAAACCAGTTGTATCTTGTGCCAATGGTGGTTGTAGTAACGGTATTTTAGACATGAGTGCCACGGTGGATGTTATCCAACAATTAGGCAGTGGCGAGTTGAATATTTTGCAGCATGCCTTGGGTAATAAAACAGAGTGTGAGCAGCAATGGTATGTTGATCACTTCGGCGACACTGCACGTTTATGTTCATTGTTTAAAGCGACATTTATGGGTGAATTAACCGCAGCAAACAAACACTACCGTTTAGTTAGTCGAGCAGCAGGTCAGCCCTCAACTGTCGACGACGCGATTGTCTTAGAAACATCTAATGCGAGCGAGTTCTTGTCTGACATTGATGTGGAAACGTACACGTACGGCTATCAAATATGTATCGATGGCAGTTGTGGTTCAACCATCGATTTTGACGCCAGTAGCGCGGGCGTAGCAGACGCTCCGGCCGCTTGTCAGGACTAAGCCCCTACTAACATTCAAAAAAGCCCGCCACCTGGTGGGCTTTTTTATGGGTGACACTGCCCAATAAATACGGCCTCAAATCGTCTATAAAACAGCAATATTAGTCTCGTAAATTTGCTCAGACACCTTGCGCGGCATTCTCCCTTATGGTATTGTATTACCGAAACAATTAAGTTTCTATTAAGTCGTCATCCGCTAAAGGGTACGCGCTAACCTTTAGCCATAATAAACAATACCTATGAAAAAAACGACCCACGCAAACTGTCCTCGACTATCACAGGACTACTCACTTTACCTTGATTGTACCCGGTTTTTTGCCGCGCTTTTTGTGGTTTTCTCCCATTGTGTTCAATATGGCTTTATCGATAAAGCGGTGTCTTACTATATTCCCGATCTCGGACGCGAAGCGGTGATGATCTTCTTTGTGTTGTCTGGTTATGTGATCGCATACACCTGTGATCTAAAACGTCCGTCCCTGAGTGATTACGCCATAGCACGTGCCGCACGGATCTATTCTGTCGCTTTTCCGGTGTTGATCCTCACGTTTGGTCTCTCCTACGGGATAAGTGTATTTACAGGCGAAACGCATTATCAGTTAAGCAAAATGTATATTTACATTCCGCTTCACAGTTTGTTTTTAGGGGAGCTGTGGAACATCGCGGAAAAACCGATCTGGTTAGTGCCGTATTGGTCGTTAAGTTATGAAGTGTGGTATTACATTTTTTTTGCCAGTCTTTATTTTTTCTCCGGGCTGAAACGCGTGTTGATCGCGGGGGTGATTTTTTCACTCTTAGGGCATAAACTGTGGCTTCTGTTGCCCATTTGGCTCTCAGGGGTGGCATTGTATCATCATCAACATCATTTACAATTCTCACAACGCACCGCTCGTCTGGGCTGGTTCTTTACCATTGCCCTACTAAGCACGTACAAATTTTTCGACATTGATCAGACACTCAGGGTTTATGGCAATGAGATATGGCCGTTCGCCTCCTTAACTTTAGGCAGTGCAGATCGTTATTTAAGCGATTATTTGATCACCCTCATGGTTTTAGTCAATTTCCTCTGCGCCAAACACGCGAATTTCGTCGGGCTGGCGCGGTATAAAAGCATTATTCGGACAGTGTCGAGTTATACATTTACCTTGTATTTGGTGCATGCATTAGTAATCTCGCTGTGGCGAGAGTTCTACCCGTTTGATCCCACCAGCATTATTGATATCACCTTGTTACTCAGTGCTATTGGAATCGCAACGTACCTCTTTGGTCATCTAACCGAGCACCGTAAACACTGGTTCCACAACGCCTTTACCTGGCTCTATGAATCCACATTAGGAAGGCGCGCCGCCTTGTTGAAACGTGAGACGTTCAGCAAGAGTTGATCGCCCGCCACTTTATGTTGTGGTATTACAATAATGGTGTTACACTGTAAGCTGATAAAATCACCATCAAAGGCGTTGGTTGAGTTTATCACTGGAGAGATCCAGGGTTGCAGCCCCCTTTCGAGGTACCACCTATCGTATTAATGAACATCCCGAAACCTTGCTAAAACACACCTTAACTTTGTGTGTGATCGCGCCAACGGCTGCCGTATTTATCACACCACAAACAAGAGGTTTTTATGCTCGGTATTTTATCTCCACACGCCCCTAGTGCGCGTCAAGTTCAACAAATCATGTCTAACGCGGTGAATATGCCGTTTAACAATCGCCATAAGATCCGCCAGTCCACCGCCAAGGCGGCGGGGTTCTCGAGCGCCGAACAGGCGAGTATGCACTTACTACGTGATCACCAGATCAACATAGGCCTTTGGTGTGAGCGCCGCCCCGAAAATGGCCTTTGGTCGATCCGGGCAGGTGACTTGCTTTTTGTCATTGAAACGGACGAGCCTACCCTCGCGGTCTATGCGGCGGACAGCACCGAGTTAAGCGACTTGAACATGCCGCTCCCTGAAGACTTTTATGGTGTAGGCATTTCGCCCGATGAGATCACCTATACACGCGCAGAGGGTCGCTTACGTATCGAATCCGCTTTTCTGGGCACGAGTTGGCTTGAGTTCACAAGGGCTCGAGACGACAAGCAAGATCTCTTGCACATTATGATCAACACCCCTGAGCGAGAGAAACGTTGGACAATACCGCTTGCGCCACGATTGGGTATGTACCCCCGCGAAAAAGCCTTGGTGGCGGAGCATTACACCCACACCATCCTCTCACACTGCTCTGGGCTAAGTGAGTACGATATCTTAACGCCTTTGGCCGCCGATGGGCTCTTGGATGAAGCGCAACACGACGCCCTGTTAACCCGGGCGCACTGGTTTGTGAATAAAACCACCTCCGATGTCCCGAGGATCAACACCCCGACAGCCGCGATCCCTTATCTAGCACACCTGTATCTGAGTGACATCCCCATTGGTAGCCGTCAAGAGCATGAGTTGCTTTCTGCATTGCAGATCAAAGAGGGGGCGCTTTATGAGTGGCGCGCTGCTATCGCCCACCAGGCAGTCGTTTTCGCCTGGCAACATGTCCCGGCGCTGTCGATTAAAGAATGATCAAAATGCGCTAGTCTTTTGTTCTATTTGTACATTCCTATAATAAAAGCACATTAAAGGGTTGACGACTCTCCTTGCTGTTGGTATGTTGTTATTCGTGCTTTGAAACGCTATGGAGTTGGCGATAAGACGGTAGGACCCCTTAAAGCGCGGCATGAAGTAGCATGTCAGTTGATGTCTGCGTCAGGGATGTTGCCACGGATCTTAGGAAGAGTGCATCAGCCAAACAGTGAAAGCGTTCAACGGGGCCAGGAGGCGAACACCCAACCGATGTTAGGATAACAGACCGAACACTTTTATTACTATTGATACCACGGTAGGCGCACTCGGGATGAGTCAGCAAGGCCAATAAAGGATATTTCCGTCAAAAAATATTATTAACACAGGAGCTTGGTGCATGTTCTAACGCCATCGTTCGTCATCATGAAAAAACGCCAGCATATCCCCTGGCGTTTTTTTCTGTCTGTCTGTTTTGTTGCTTTTAGGTGAACCTTGGTCGATAAACTATCGCTCCTTTGCAGTAGACACAAGCGAGCAGGCCACGAGGTGGCCTGGCGCACTCATTAGGCTCTGTCCTTTTGCAAAGCCTGCTTTTCCTTGATCGCAAGATGGGTTGCCACCAAAAAGGTGCGTATGCGTTCATCTTGATAGAGATGCTCACCAGGGTTGCCACGCATCTCGTCTTTTAACGCCCAAAAAACGCTGAGAAAATAGGGGTAAAACGTTTCATCCAACACCGACGCTTGCTTAAGCTTGATCAGGTCAACAATGCTCAGTCCCCGATCGGTCGCCGCTTTAACGGCCACAATGGCGAAATTATTAAAAAAATGTCCGTCGATCCGAAACAAATCGTCGATGTGTTTTTTCTGGTGTTGATCATCAAGCGCCGCCGGCAAGGTTTCATGTTTCAAAAACTCCGTACGGTAATAACGCGACTGTAAGACCATTTGCAACATCAGGTTGTGATCATGCCAGCCATCCTTCGTCACCGGCCACACCCCTTCCGCCAAGGCATCATCTAACTTATCCCCGACGTGCTCTCGACAGTAATGCTGGCGATCACTCCAATAATGCCCGACGCCGACCATGTCACAGGTGTGACAGCGATGGAGGCAAGGTAGGACATCGCTTTGAAACAACCCGCAGTGACGACAAGTGCCACTGCCATTGTCACAGTGACGCTTATATTTATGTCCTGCGCAGGCTAGGGTTTTTTGGTGTTTTTGCCAGGCGGCGGTTTCCGCTTCTTCCATGGTCTCGCCTTCGCCCCGAATGAACGTATGAGGATTGCGGGGAAACGCTTCAAAAAAGGCTGTTTCTCGCGGCTTCTCCTTTCCGCCAAAAACAAATCCAACGCCATTGCCTTGAAGTTTACAATCTGGCCACTCGTATTGTAGCTTGTACGGCTCACCATTGTTCAATTTGAGTTCTTTCATCAGAGTCCTTTTGCGGTCGTATCGAGTATCGAACTATCATAACACAACATCACGAGCACGCCTCTTTTTCTTATCGGTTGATTTAATGACAAATGTTTGCTATATAAATGTGCGCTTAGGAAGTCGTATCGACATGGAACTTTGTCACAACTACGCCCAATTTAAAACTTTAACCACTGAACTTGCCGCCTTGATCACGAAAATAGCAAAGGTCGCGATCATGAACGGTAAAAAAAAACGTATCCCAAAGGCTGGGTTTCCCTTTTTTTGTTAACGCTGCCATCCGACGTTCGTTTCCCTCTGGGCTAAAAAGGTCACGCTCGAGTGCTTCACAGGCGTCATTCAACCAGGTGATCGTTGTTTTACTCAGCGGTTGAGTAGGAGTACGTTGGGTTAACATGCAAAGTTCCTTTTTAGCGTTAAAAAAAAGCGATTTCACTATGAATCCATGTAAAAGTCAGCTTAGCATTCAAACGCACAGCGGCCATCAAGTTTGCGCCTAACTGTTTTGATCAATGTGCGTAGCGCGGGCTTTTCATCATTTTCGATGGTCACCACATGTCGATACAAGGTGAAACAAAAGGCGTCGTCGCTCCACGGAGCATTTGCGCGAATACGCAATTGTTTGTCTTGGTGTTTTTTAACGAAATCCGCGTAACTTATCTGATCGTAGGCGGGGGTATTAATGATAAAATCAGGGCTTATTTTTCCGTGAATATCCGGGGTGCCCGGTATGATCGTCACAAATAAGTCATAAAGGGACAAACACAATTCAGCACTTCGGCGTGCTGCAGGCAACAAGGCCGCTTCATCACGGCTATCGAAGGCATAACCGTAACGACAATCGTTCGCCAACATCGGTCTATCATGCCATTGTTGCTCTTTTTTAAATGAGACATAACCAAATGCTTCATGATCGAGGGTCACGTTAAAGCCCCATCCACGTGTTTGCATGTACGCCAAAAGTGAAAACAGTTCATCCGGCAACGCCGTGCGGATCGTGGTGATGTCATTTTTATTGAGACTAAGCGCTTCCATCAATAAACTCCTCAATGGCGTCAAGCTCTGTTTGATTGAGTAAGACGCAACTGCTGTCCCAATGTAACGTTAGAAAACCTCTATCCATGGACACATCGGCCTCACGCACGGTCTTGTTGCGGTGACAGTCCGCCAAATGCGTTAACAGGGCCATGTTGCTTTCGTTTGCGAGGGCTGTTAACGTGGGATCTTCATAAATGCATCCATCTTGCGACACTATCATGCTGGGCATTACCCCTACAAACGTTTCTTCCATACGCAAGCAAAGCTCGACCAACTTTCGCAAGGTAAACGTGATCTGCTCGGCCGAAATATCGACGCTCAGATAAGCAAACGTGTAACCGCTTACGGACATCTCACCCCACGACTCTCGCTCCGCCGATACGCGCGCACGGGTAAAATCACCGAGGTGGTTTTGCGTGGTCATGTTAAATTTCCATTGGTGCTGACGCAACAAATGCACAAGTGAGGTGAATTCCTCCGGGATAGAGGCGCGAACAGTGGTGATTTCGGTATCGACAAAAAGCACACCAGAGGGAGGGGTTAAAGAACACCTTTGCGCTATCGTGGTTTTATTGGGTTCTGCTACAATCTTTTTAGACACCTAAAAATCTCCAATTGATCCCATACTATTTCTTCCTTTGTCAGTTAAGTATTAGTGGTAAGGCTAAAAACCCAACCAAGATACCGACAATGAGTGATCCGCAAACCATAGTTTTAGCCAAGGTGACAATGTCTTCTTTGGGTAGGCTAAGACCAAATGTATTCGTTCTATTGTAAGGTTTAGGTGGTAATTTAACTTCACTTAGCTCCCACAACGATAGTCGTTCATCTTGATCTGATGTCATAATGTTTTATTTCTTACTCGATGATGTATGTTTTTTGAATTCAAAATAACAAACGCCATCGCTATCGCCAGAATAGTTTTCTGTCTTAGAGTAAATCATTTTGGCTGAACATATAGGGCTAACCAACGGAAGTTGCACATCTTTTAGTGCTTGGTAAAACCCCCACAGAGTTGAAAATTGAACCGACATTAAATCACCTCTAATAAGAATGGTGAGATTGCCTTGTTCAAAAAATTTAGCTTCATTCATTTGGTTTTCGTTAAAAACTTTGTTATCACAGTGCCATCTGTTAATTTTAGCTTTTTTATTTTTTACACAAGCTAAAATTGAAATTTGTTCTACCTCTGGCTCGAACATATTTTGCTTAGCAGATGCCAAATCAACACCCTCTAGCATGATCTTTTTGTCATCAGCTAATGGTTTAGTAGTGCTTGTGCAGGACATGGACAATATGGCAATTAGCATTAAATATATTAATTTCATTTGATTCCTCGGTTAGATTCGGTTGATTTTTTTCTGCAAACCATTTACTAGTAAGTACATTCATAACAATTAAATCTATTGACTGTCATTTTTAGTAACATCTTTACTTGTGACTTCAAGCTTATCGTCACAAGCTGTGACCTTTACCCACGGTAAATATACATGTATTTCACCGTCAACGGCTGCACAAGGAATCACATTTTCATTATCATCAGAGATTGACATAACATTTATCCCCTTGTTGCTATCTACGCACAATAGATATTGAATTATCTGCGTTAGGCTCTACAGATAGCATGTGATTGCTGGAAGTAGATTTGACGTTAAGTTTTCCATCAATACCTACGCTAACGTCAATTACTGTTCCGTCAGGTAGTGTGAACACTTGTCTTTAGTGAGAGTCTGTTTCAGATTTAGGCATATATTTATTCCTCTATCGATTTATGACGTTCAATATCAATAATTGCAGCATCAATCATTACTGTTTTTTCATTATAGCTTTGACCAGATATCCAAGATAAAATCATTACCGGATAAACATTTATTAATCTTAACTCTCTCAGCATTAAGCCTAAAGCAAAGCAAAAAACTATTGCAAAAAACAACTCGAACAACCCGTTTATATTCAAAAGTCCAAAAGCCCCCCAAGCAAGCATCATTAGAAAATACGAACCATACTCTTCAGTGTTTGAAAAGTTACAGTTTAAAATAGCATAACTTCTTAGCTTTAAATATTTTTTTATGTTATTAATAATCATACTCATTCCTCTGTTGAGGTATCTTTCAAATCTTCGATTTCTTGAAGTTCACAGTTGGGGATTTCATCATTTATTGTTGATTTATCGCTGCCTATACTTTTTTGGCTATTTACACTGTGATGCCAAATAATAACAATGGCTATAGGTGCAGCGATGAGCGTGAAAACAATCCCTTCTAAGAATGAATTAGGCATTTTTATGCTCAATTTCTATAACTGAAACGAACTGACCACTTCTCGTGTAAGCTTCTCTTGATTTTAATAGTCCATTGCTTTGAGAAACATCCCGTACAAATTCAGCAACTACATTGATAGCCTCAAAATTTGTAATTTCGCCACAATTACTTATAACTAATTGTGTCATTTCTCTATACCTTTTATATTTAAGTTTATTTTTTAACACACACCAATTGTACTCGTGCACACGACCTAACGCAAGGTCTATTAAATTAATTAGTATAAAGTTTTAAACTTTGTCTTTTGACAACCTTTCAGTTTATATTAGCGCTATGGAAACAAGGATCACCACTCTCAGGAATTTTAATGCATCATTTGTTATGGAAAATAGGGTTGTTGACTACGGCGCTAACACTGGGTTATGGGCAACTCACCTTGCTTGAAGCGACACTGAGGACACCGTTGAACACCTTGTTTTCGTGGGCTTTTGTGCCTATGGCGGCCTTTTGTTTCGGAGCGATCATTTTACTCAACCGGGACAAGCTCTATTTGGCGGCATTGTGATATGATAAGACTTTATTTCTCATCGATAAGGTTTTATTATGCCCGCACTCGCTACTCCTGTTTACGATCATGACGCCCCGAGCCATAAATTTGAACTTAACGCGAAGTTCACCAGTAAAACCGACGCCAATGGTTTGTCGGATTTCAACCTGACACCTGAACAGCTAGCGCCTTATAATGATATTTTAAAACAAAGTGTCGCGGGGTTTATGGAAGTCTACCCACAATATGAAACCTTGTACCAAGCGATCGTTAAAAACCAACCCTCAAAAGCGCTTCGCTCTGGGGTTTACCTAGACGACAATGTTGGCGATCTAAAAAAAGAATCGGTGGAAAACTACGTTAAGTTCACTATTGAACTGGATGGGAATATTCCGTTAACCCAGCCCCATCTGCAGGACCTACAAACCAACGTACAATTTGCGATCAACACTGCTCCTGGCAGTGACGCGTTATTCCCATCCCCTTTCGAACGCGGTGTGGTGTTGCATAATGGTGGAGCACTCGATGGGCCACTGAATGTCATCAATCGACAAGCTGAACTCATTAAAGAGAAAATCAAAACAACCGTAGAAACCTATCAAGGTGATCTAACGATCGACCAATTGTCCATTAAGGTCGCCAAAAGCATCTTCCCCGTTGACGGTATCTCGGTGGATTCTGATGCGATATTATTGAGCGTCATGCACAGCAATAATGGCAATGTACTTGATCAGATGTTTTTAGCGGTAACGGATTGCACTGTCCGTGATTACGCGGATCTGTTGGCGGAGGAAGTGGCTCCGCAAGTAACTAATGCACCTGCCCCCTCAAGCGATCACCTCGAGCCTAGCATGAGTCCTTCCTTTCGATAGGCAAACGGAATGTCATCTATCCGGCGTCCTTAACGGCACCGGATTTTTTATGGGCGTCTTTTTTTACGCTCTCCCCCTCGTTATTCTCCATCGTCCCGCGCGAGATTTTTTTTACCACCGAACACTTGAACCCCGCAACAAACCAGGTTATGCTCAATACCCAGTGCGTTAATGCACATATAAAAAGCATGTCTAAGGGCGGCTTTACCTTTACTACGACCAAGGAATAACAATGAAATACACTCAACATATCTACGCGGCTTTCGTCTCTTTATTACTCTTACAAGGCTGTAGTAACGACACCGCACCCACAACACAACTGGTTAAAGATATAGATGTGCTGATCGTCTTAAAAGAAGATTTAAACACCCAATGCTCCGCCGAGGTAAAAAAAGCCTGTTTGCAGATGAAAGCATTAGTCGACACCTTAGACGCGTTCGTGGTGAAAAAAACAACCACTTCAAACGCGAGTGAAAAGATCATTAAGCAATGGGTCAACTCTCACCGCAACACCTATAATGCACAAGGCCAGGTTACCGCAACACTCGACACGTCAAAAACAAACACGCCACTTGGCCATTAACCGCGGGTTTAGCATAACAACGCGGCTTACGGCAACTTTATCGCCACAACTTTAACGAGTGCGTGATTGGGCTCTGTCGTTCTCAGGAGCGGTATCTAGAGGGTTTTTCAGCGTTTGTTGACGCGACTGTTGCAAGCGAGCAAACAGATCAGACACCGCGTTTTGTGGGCTATCAAACGTTTGCACCGCTTCATTGAGATCTTGTTCAGGGCTACGCAAACTAAAGTCATTTTTACGCACATCATGAGTCAGGGTATATAACCCTTGGCAATTATAATCGATCACCGGGACATGTTGATCCGTTAAGCGTACACTTGCCCCAGTCAACATCAAACCACTGGCATCATCCTGCTGACTGCGAACAAACTGCTCCCCTAACGGTTTTGTGCCACAGTGAAACACCGGATCGTGGGCGGCTAAAATATCACTAACAGAAAGCGCTTTGGGATCTTTAGCGAGTTTCATGTCGCGCATCGCCGTCACCGCCTGAAGGAAGTAATCTAAATCCACTTCAAGCGGCGATTGGTACTGTGCATGGTTGTCGATGAACTTTTTTACCGGCACCCGTTGTATTTTATTTTTCAACAAGCCCTCGATCTTGGTGGTGAACGACTTTTGCTGTTTTCGGTCTAAACGCTCGGCACTGTCCGAGTGATCTGAGGTATAAAAGGGTTGCGCATCCTGACGCATCAACGCTTTCGATTCACTTAATTGCTTGGCTTGCTTTTTTTCGACCGAGCTGGCGGGGACTTCCACGCGGATCGTCTCACAAGGGCGTGTGCGTCGATTGGCCAAGTCTTTAATGGGCAGTTCATGCGAGCCATTACTGTACGCACTTGCCCAGTCCATTTCACCGTCATAGCGCATATCAAGCCCTATCCCCATACCATAAGCTTCGAGTGCTACGCGTTTGGCGGGATCTTGATTGAGCACACGTTGCCAGTCAAGTAAACGTTTGGTTACTTTCGGGTGTTGCGGCGTGATGGCTTGTTCATCGCTGAGCGCGATACGTGCTTGGGCAATATTGTTTACCATATGAAAGGCCTGCTCGCGACTGATCGTCGTCGAAAAGGTAAATTTCTCGGGCAACGGCTTCATTGCTTGGTAACTTAGCTTGACGCGTTCGAGAGAGTCCTCGTTGATCACCGCATAGCCATTTTGGCGTAACGTGTGATCGATTAATTTATTAAACGCCGGTTGCGAAGATCCGACAAAGGCCTTTAAGACATTTTTATTCGGCTCATTGAAGCCGCGCCGTAAGGCTTTCGTTAATATCGCTCCCGGATCGCGTCCCTGGACGGGATTGAGATCAAACATCACCCCGTCGCGATAATTTAGGTTATCTACAAAACCTTGTACTAAAAGCGGCATTTGCTCTTGAGCATGCCCTTGCATGTCATTGACCGTGGTTTTAAATTGATGATATAAATAATCGCGATCGCTCTGAAAATCATTGACGGCATGGGTTAACGTTTCGTTATATATCATCATTTGTCCAAGTGTATTTGGGGTGTAGCGTGATCTTATCATAAAAAGAGCAAAAATCACCCCTTACGTGTTGAAAAAAGGCTTGACCTGCGTTCAACCGGTAATTGTAAAAAGCAATAATCCGTGGTACTGTTATGTAACTATACACATCCATCACATAAAGAGCTCTCATGAGTCCATTGGCCCCGTAAAATATTTAATATCACCTTGGTTTGTTTGGTGGCGTCCATTGCCTATGGCGGGATCGCGATAGCATCAAGACCGCTTACCATGAACGACCCCTCCGCGGGTGTTATACTCATTGGCGTTGCCCAGATCCTTTTATCGTTAACCGGACCGGTGTTTGAAAAAATCATCAACGACACGTAACGGAGAGCTAAAATCAACACCGCTTACGTTGTTATATTACAATAATTACACACCAACGCGATTTCACCTTACGGCGTCACCAACACAAAGCAGAAATAATTGAGGCTTTGTGAAATACAAACTCATGGCGGTTAAACCCACCGATACGCACGAAACAGAAGTAGCGGGACAACGCGTCAGCTATCCTAACGAAAGGGAGGATGTAAACGGGGTCAAGGGCACTACAGCGCAACCCCTTCATATTGCTGACCGTTATCGTATGCTGATGGGTTTATATCCTAGGTAACAATGGATAAACGCGAGTGAGAGGCAGACGGAATAATGGGGTCGACGGGGCGAAAATGACCATTCTCCCTCATTGATCACATTAGGGGTAAACTCTAGGCGAATGAACCGATCGGTGACAATTTTCTCTCCGTCAACGAGCGTTTCTTTTTTACGGTGCCTTGACCACAAGGTATAAAAGATCTTACCGTCCTTGTAATACGCGACAAACTCCGGTCTAAAGACATAAAACAGCGCACCCAGCACCAGAGAAATGACGAGGTAACCATTGATCAAGTCGTTCATGTTGCTTGTACTCCCTTTGCGCGGCATTTCGCCTCTAACAAACAATGCGCGCCAAACGCCAGCGCAATAACATCATACACATCTTCCGCCATCTCAACCCACTGCCTATTAAGGCGTTGGATAAAATCATCACGTTGCGTCGTCCAACCGAAGGCGATCAGCTTCTCGGCATTGTCCTGTAAAACACGGGTTAATTCATCCGGATCGTAGGCAAAAAACAAAGATTCCCCCCGGTGATGTTCACTGGCGATGACTAGTGTATTGATCCCCTCACGTTCAAGCAGTCGTCGAAGGATCAGCACATCGACCTTGTAATGATCGTATAACGATGCCATCGGGATATACCCCAAAGGTTTCTCTTTGCCGACCGCAGTCAGGTCGCGAAGCATCATATGCGGATCGTTTTTTGCCTCATAACATTCAAAAGACAAGATGGCCGGCATGATGTTTATCCGTGGGCTTAATTCCATCGTTATGTCCTCTTTACTATGGGTGAAACGTTAGGGTATGCTTGCCTTTAAAGTCGTGGGCATATCTCTAACTTCCTTCCATTTTTATTTTGACGCATTAGTCAGCAAGTAAGTTGACCAGTAAACCATGCAAGTCATAGTCATCACAGACAACCCCGGTAAACGAACTCGTGCCATCATAAGCCTCTGCACGACGACGCAGATCATCAGGCAAACCAGCGATCAATCGCGCTTTCATGGGATCACCCAGGCCGTCGGTAAGCCAAAAGAGTGGTCTCGCCGTCTTGTATCGTTGACTGGTACCAATATCGACCATCACCAGCCAGTTAGTGTTGATGGGATCGGTATTCATCACGACGATGGACACATGTTGATTGCGCCATTCAAAGACCGGCAATTCGCCATCCGGTGAATACGGCGTTTTTTGGTGCAACAGCTCTGAAACAACGTAACAAGAGAACAAGATCCCTTTATCACAGAGCCTTTTATAGAGATTAAGCACGCGATCAACAATGCGCCATGACGGAAAATACAGCAAATCGACTGGTTGCTTTTGGTGTGTCCATAAATAGGAGATCAACGGCGTATCAAAACGTGCCTTAGCTTTGTGTTGGAGCGTTTCTAGCCACGCGAGGTGTTTCTGCTCGGCTTCTTCTTTTATCCCAGATAACGAGCCCGCCAGAAGCTCTTTCGCCTCTTGTGAAGAAAAAACACGCCCCTGAGCAATCTCCGCTTCGCCTTCTTTGAGCAGCTCTCGTAAGGCCAGTTGATTTTGCGCGGTAAAGGCGTCGTTCACTTCAAGCGATCGAGAGTATAAGATATCAAAGGCAATGTCCGCTTCGGGCATATCATTCTTCATCAACTAAAACCTCTTTATGGTGTGTGCTTTGTTTGCTCTCGTGGTTGTAGGGCGTAAATCGAGCAAGTAAAAAGGTAAAGTGTGGCGACGTGTGGGTTTCTTCCACTTGCTTTTGTGCAAAGGCAAACAACGCGCCATCAAAATTACAGTCGACGAGCCCTTCTGGGGTGATCTCCAATTCTATTTCGCCATCATCTTGAGCCCATTCCAATTGCATCCCCCCTACGGCGGTCGGGAATATATCGGGGGTTGGCCACTGACGGTCGACCACATCACAAAGTAATTGCAGTGCACGCTCCGTCGCTTTAAGGGTCGGCGGGAGTTCACCATGGCTTCCCCAATTATCTTTCGACGGACTTTGCTCTTTGAGCCGTTGACTCAAGAGCTGTTTTCGAAAAATCTTATCGAGTTTATCGTTATCAAAGACGACAGGAGGGGTTTCGCCTTTAGCGGGCGCGATAAAATCGCCATGCGGTTTAAAATCGGCCAACGTTGTTTTCGTTTGTTCTAAATACATTGCCGTACCAATATCGCCGGCATTCAGGGTGAAAAACGCGTCTCGTTGACACTGCGGGCAATCTCGACCACATTCATCAATTTGCCATTTAATCTTACACTCAGGACAAAGTCGGATCATGTTAGCGCTCCTATTGTGAGGTTGTTCGGTGGACGGTCGTCGTCGTCCCGATGCACCCCTTTTGAGGGGGTTTTTCAGTGTAACATACGCGCAAGGAATTGTCGATGGTTCTGCGCTATAACTCACACCTAAAACAATCAGTATAACACACTCAATGATCAGGTTTGATCAACGAGATGGACGACTGCTTAAAACCCTGTTGGTTCCTCTTGTGCATCATTCGCTCTGGGGTGAATTACAAAAAATAGTTGATTCATCCAATCAATAAAAAGGCATTTTATTGGTGGTGGCACTCACGGAACTTTTTGCTATCTACTGTGTCATGAAAGCCATCGCCTCGGGTAACGCGACGTATGTTTCGCTGATTGAAAGTAGCCACCCGATCTTTGTGATATTTTTTAGCTACCTACTTTTTAAAGATAACCATCTATCCTGGCAAGTGGGTGTAGGAGCCGTCATGATCATTGGCGGGGTGGCGTTGATATCTTCTAACAAACCTGAAAACCTAACGACGGATCAATTAGTCGAAGATCACTCGACAGCAAAATCCCTCACCATCAAGAAACAAGACACGTAGCGAACCGCTTCGCCGACAATACCGTTTATTCGCGAGCAAACTGTCTGTTTTAAATATAGAGCTTTAATGTTAGACTCCATGGCTTCATGACAACAACTTACTGAAAGAGCGACATATGAAACTCCTTATTTTAATAGCACTCATCACGTCAAGCACCTATACGTTTGCGTCAACGAACAATAGGTGCCCAGGTATCGACGGCTATGAGTATAAAAACCAAGTATATAGAAACCCTAAGGCGGGCGGCTTTGTTTCTCATGATGCAGATGTGGCGGAAAAAAGTGTTTCCTTAAAGAAAAATGTTGTTATCTGTTCAGGCATTGTCAAAGGGCTTTCTAGTCGCCTTGATGATCCTGATGTTAGACTTTCTGGAAAGGTACTCGTTAAAGACGATGCCATGATCATTGGTTCAAATATCTTGATCTCTGGCGACATTGAAATTGGTGAGGATGTTTTTATTGGCTCGGACACCACCATTATTGGTAGTGGGATCTTACCTGCGGGAAATTACGAAGATCAAACCGTCAAATTAAAAGATAAGAAAAGCAAAGGGGCGACAAGTGTACGCAATGAACTCGAAATCGGTCAGCCTGTTTTGCATTATGAATACAGGGTCGATGACGAAAATCCCATTGTCCGAGATAAATATACGTCTTTTAAGCTGCTCACTTTCACACCACTGGTTGAAAGTCGTCACAAGAGTTGCTCGTACAAAGTGAAAATCCACATCCGAAAATTAGGCGTGTGCGAAGACGGAGAGCCAGCCAGCAATGAAATAATCGAATTTAACTTTGATGCGAAGGCGGTCAAGCGTATTGATTATAATCATCTTTACTCAGGTTTTAAAGCCATGAGTATTAAGTTTGATGAAGGGTTCGTTGATCCGACATATCGGATCTATGGTAGGAACTTCTGTGGTCCGCAAGAAGAGTACTCAATGAAAGAGATCTTTCATCGCTTTTCAGAGTGGGGGATTCAATTGGCCATCTCAAAGGATCGTCACTATATCAAAAGTTTAAAAAATAAATTTGAACAATTAGTCAAAGACTGTAAATGATCTTCGCATTGCTTTAAGCGGCAAATATCCTTACCATGGAGTAGCCCCAAGTTTGAACGGGCATACTTCACATGGCAGAGCAAAAAATGCTTAGGCGGGGCTTAACAAATTGAGCTTTTGCATATTCCCCAAGGCTACTTTTTGTGCATCAATGTCCGGGTTAAGATCGATAATATTGAAATCTTTGTTTAAAACAAACCACGGGTGATGTGAAACGATAATAAACTGCGTCTCTTTACAGAGCGCCTTTAAACGCTGGATCAGCTGAAAGATGTTATTAGGATCTAAGGCTATTTCCGGCTCGTCAATGACAATTAATCCTGCCGTGCCATTTTCGGCAATTTCGGTAATATCTTCCATCAGCTCTTGGTTGATCTGACCATGGCTCAAACGAAGTCGAGTGAACCACAAGGCGACTTCTTTCACATCCATCGCGTTCGCGGGATCGTCCGTCGCCAGTTTATCCTTCGGCTCCAAGCCTTTCACCGAAAAGAAAAAAACATTACTCCGTCCTTGTTTATGTGGCAGGGTCTCGGCAAGGACCCCTTCAGTCCCTTCGGGATTAAACACGAGGCTCTCGATGGCGTTTAACAGTGTTGTCTTGCCGGTGCCATTGGGCGCGACTAAAACATTAACACCGGGGACGAAGTCAACGCTAAGCGATTGTTGGGTGTTACTGCAAAACATCCGCGACCAGGCGGTGTATTTCGATGTTAAGGTGATACGCTTAAGTATGCTGCGCTCCGTCTGTTGACGCTATTGTGTTTAAAAACTGTTGAGCAGAATCACGTTTTTCCTTCGTGCGCTTGTACAGCCTTTGTTTTTTGGCATTCGACATTTTTTGAATGGCATGTTCAGGGTCTACAACGCGACCCTGTCGACAAGCGTCCATTTTGCGCTCTAACTGGTCAATATACTTTTTTAAATCAGACATGTTATTCATCTTCCGTCAGGGATGTCTTTACGGCACCCGGCTCAAATTCCCGATACTGCTCCAGCACGCCATCAAAAGTGACGATTTTTTGTCTTTGTACATTAAAATCGACGTATTGCCTGATCGGCGACAGGCATTTAACGAGCGCTTGCCCTGCTTGTAAATGTTGCGCTTTCATCTATCTATCTCTAATCGTTTATCTGTTGCAAACTACCGTTGAGTCACGACAACACGCAAAACACCCTTGCGCGTCACTAACGTTAATTTGTGCGTCTTGTTTTTAAGGTTTTGTATGACGTTCTGCATTTGTTCATCCCTCTATTAATAGGGGACAGTTTGCCATAACCGGCTGTAATTGTCGAGACTATTCGGGTAAACCTATCTGGAGTCATCAGCCATTGTGCCCACAATACCTCTCGTGCTACACTCATGACATGGCTCACCGATCCCGATAAAGTTAATCGCATTTACACGCCCCCTTATTGGAATGGCTCTATTTTGCTACGGGTTTCGCCAAAATCAGGCTGATCAACAATAGGCACGCCTGCTCCACCACTTTGTCAGGTATGCGATCTGCAGCCGAGTTTTTAGCGATAAGGCTCAGCGTTTTGTTTGGTTGGATCAAAGGGAATACGTGGTGACTTAGCTTTACATTCACTAGTTGTACCATCAGCTCTGTGGATAACGTGGAATGGTCGTTTAACTTCATACCATATTCAAGCGTTGCTGGTAATGATGAAATAAAACTATCATCCAGCGCATGTAACGTATCTGGGTTCTGTCGAGAGAAGGATAGAAGATCCTTAGTGACACGATTTAACAACGTTTTATTTGGCGTGTAATAAGCGTCCTCAACAAACAACAAGGGTTTTACAGCCTGGTACCCTGACGAGTTCCCTAAACATTCGCAATAAACATCTTTTGCTTTTGAGGGAGAAATACGTATCTGAAACTTCTCGCTAAACTGTTGGCAAAATATATCGACCGTACCCGTAAAATCCGTCGTTGTTATCAAGAGTGGGTTCGCCATTCTTTGTAGGACATTGCTTGGCGTACATGTCAAATAAAGGCAAAAATACCCTAGGTTTTGTATGGTAAAAATAAAATCCCCTAAAACATCATTCTTCCCATCAAAGGTGCTTAGATCGCAATACTCCCATGATACTTTCTCTAACAACTCAGTTGATAATTCTTCAACCAGCGTATGTAAGGCGATCCCCAACGGCAAAATGTCTCGTGCAACTTGATAAAAGCATGCTTCTAACTTTTCGTAATCTTGCGTTTGACACAACATTAAGATAGTCAATCGGTGCTGGCTCAGTAACGCCTTAACACTTTCGAGCGTCCAATGGGTTATGGTGCTTTGCGCTTTACGTGATAATTGCTCACGATGACGAAACAATTCCTCACACACGGTTTCGGCAAAGTATTGTAGGCTTACAAACGCTGAGACAACATGCTGAACCAAAATAGGTAGTTTTTGCCATGTTTGTTCGTCAATCGCCACCTCTGTGTGATCGAAAAAACTTGTCAGCTGTAAAATTTCTTGATCCGTGTGTGTTTTTAGCGCCAAATTAGGGAAACGTTTTTTTAATGCTTTTTTAGGGGTGCTTTTCGAATGTAAAGAGGCAGGGATCGGTAAAATGTTTGCTAAATGCGTATGATATAACATAGGTGTTACTCCAATGATGTCGATGCAGCTCTCGTTAATACACCGTCATGGTGTAAACCGTGTTATTCGGTTAGTTTTATTTTTTTATTCATCGTGTTTCCAGCAAAGAGAGCAGCCAAGGACACCGTCCCCAAAACAATTGATTTGTTTCGTTATAGCATATTATATAGGGGGCAGTGTAAAAGTCAAGAGGCATCACCGTGGCTACGCATCATTCACAACCTTTTTAATGATCAGGCCGTGCATTTGTGTATGATGGATAAAACACAAGCCCGCTTCCTATGCTGTTGTGGACACTTCCCATATCACAACACTGCCGTTGTTCACATAAGCATTATTGAAACATAACAACAGTCGATAACGGAATTTAACTATTGTCACCACTTAAGAGCCGATCCATCACTCAGGTTACACCCAAACGCTTCCGGTGAAATCTTGTTAACACTTTTATCTTCCATACACGAGTTCCTTATAGGTTGTTTGCAAGCCTTCAAGTATTGCAAAAGGAGGGTGAGCTGTTAACTTGCTCATTGCGATGTGTTACCTTATACGGCAGTTTATGGTTTTGGGAAAAGCCTTTGGTGGTTATCACCGAGAATTTGCCAAGCCAACTTTAATAACGCCTCACTTTGACCGCTCTTTCCTAGTGCGATATCTGATGCGCAAAAGCACCATAGACTATTTGAAGTAGACTTTACATAGCGCTTTGACAACGCGTTAAAATCCACTTTTTTGACCACTTCACATCTTAACCCACGAGGATCGGCGATCAAATACAATCGAGAGAGCAAGAGGTAGAGGAATTTTTTTTCATTCTCGTCGATATCGAGCGCCAGAGGCATCTGGTAAATCATGAAGCTTAAGCTCTTCAACTCCTTGTAGCCATAAGAGCTACTGGAATGTATGCTATCAACAAACTCCGTCGTCAACTGAGCATCATCGACCCAGTCAGGAACACCACTTAGTGGTGTTGGGTTATTATGAAGAATGCATCGCGCAAGCAGGAAAATCGCCGCACAGTTCCCCACGCGAACATCTTCATAAATTCGTCGAGTAAACGTTCGTCCAGAGTCGGCATCGATAGGTTTGTCCATATAACGATCCGCTAAGATATCAACTTCATCAGAAAACTCATTGATCAAACGATTTCGCAACATGAGGTTGTCACCTAAAAAACGCAAGTTTGCAAAAACACGATCGAGGAAAATGCGTTCTTCCTTGCCTGGTACGACTTGCTTGGCAAAGGTTGTCCGCATGGTTTCACGCAGGCAATAAAGATCATCTTGCGAGGGGGAACGTTTCATTCTTAAAATATGTTTAGATACACTGCAGAATCTCGAAAGTAAACCTTGGTTATTCATCCTAACTCCTTGGGGGCGATGTTCTCGGGCATATTATCACATATCGTCGAACACAACGTCAAAAACCCCCTTTTCCATGTCACTTAATTTTAGACAACAAAAAACCCCGTAACGAACACCACAGGGCTAAATGAGGGGGGAACCTTTAATTTTCACCTATTGTTTTTTGCGTCGTAAAAAACCAATCAATCCAAGAGCCGTTATCATAGCAAAACCTGATAAAGGCGTTGACACTGTAAAGATCCCCTGTGCGTTTGCATATGGCGACAATACATCAACAGCAACTCTTTCTGTTGTGATCTCATTATCCCATAATTTTACCGAGGCGATATCACCCTCGTAATACAATGAGTTTCTTGAGCCATTGAAAGTGGTCGCTTCTGAGCCATCACCGATAAATCCGTAACGAACAACGTCATGACCTAATGCACCATGGTAATCAACAGTTCTATCGAGCTTACCATCAACATAAATACTTTTCCCATTGGCTTCACCGTAAGTTACAGCAACGTGATGCCACTCATTATCATTCAAGTTACTGGTCAAGCCATACATGTCATTCAAACTCGTTTCAGACGTAGTTGAAAACCCAACTTTACCCGATGCCGAAATGTAAAAATTAAAAAACTCCGAACGGTCAAAATCTAACAATGACCAATTACTAGACATTTCATTCTCCCCGACGACACCTGTTCTAAACCAAGCAGAGGCGCTCATCTCTGGGAGAGAGCCAGCCCCTTGAAAGGATTGCTGCAGAGCAATGTAATTACTGTTGTTGAAATTAGCACTTCCATTTATAACGCCTCCTGTCTCACCCGAAAAAGGCGGAAGCGTACCACTACTCCCTCCAAACCCAGTTCCGTGATGCCCTTTGCCAGAGCTGTCTTGGTAATCCTGACTCAACTCCCAGTGGCCAATGAGCTCTGCTTGTGCAGAAGTCGAAACACAGATCAGAAAGGTCAGGTAAGCCGCTATCCTTTTAAACATTACAAAAAACCTCTTAGCTTGTCGCATAAATCAATAAAAACTTTTTATATCTTAACACAAAAACAACAGGGTTGTACCTTTTTTGGGTAGCAATAAAAACCCCGTAATAAACATCACAGGGCTATAGAGTCATCTTTTAGTGAATTCAGTGGTTAAACTGCAGTTGCTCCAGTGGCAACGAGGCGAGCGTATCGTTAAATAAAAACTCACTTTCTTTCCCTCGTTCGGGGCGCAACATCTCCATCAGCGAGTTGAACTCACTAACATCGCCGAGGCCATTCGCTTTTGCGACAAAGTGCACATCCATCGCTGACAAGCGAAAGAGCACCGTACTAAAACCACAGGTGTTCGATTGCTTTTCCGCCGCTGAAAACTGCGCAATATCTTCACGACTGTCCAGTTCTCTGGGTGACTGTGTCGCCATAAAGGTATCTTTCGACGACCTCAGTAATGACGTAAGGTAACGTGCTCGCTTATCGTTCAACGACATACCAACTTCGTCGAGCATTAACACACCACCATGGAGTCTCAACTCATCGGCATCATCCAGCGCAGTTATCTGAACAACATGACAGGTTGCCGGATATTTTTGATGTAAAAATGAAATCTAACGCACACCAAGATCCGGGGAGTCTTCAATACCATCAAAGTTATGTTCAATACCCGAGATGTACGTAACGTGTTGCCCGCTAGCGAGCAATTGCGCGGCAACATCAAGCATTAAGAGGGTTTTACCGCTACCGCTCTCACCCAGAACCGTGGTGAGCGTCTGAGAGGCAGGAAGCGTGATCTTTTTCTCATTAAAGTTCAACACAATCGCTCGTTTCATCTATTTGATCGCTTGAGCCCAAGATGACCGACTGTGTTTCATCGCGATGAGCGATTGAGCTTCAGATAATGGGACATTTTTTTCTTTTGCCATTTTCTTGGCATCTTTTTTCGCTTGGAGCAGAGATAACCCCGACGGGAACATGTTCATATATTAAGTTCCTTGCAGCATAAGCCACGCCTAAAACCATACTGCCTTGTTAATATATTAACGTTAATAAGACATTTTTTGTTTCTTTTCACTCTATCCAAAGCCGGATTTTGCCAAAGTAGGCGTGTGACTGCTTGCGCAAGTGTTTCGCAATACGGTAGTCCCCACAAATAACCTTTTCTTGTAATAGCATGACATTTTTTGTATTATGTATCATTCGACTTTAGGCTCTAAAAAAAACGGAAAAAATCACAAGGCCGACCCCGAAGAAACATACCTTTCGGAAAGCCATACAAAATAAACGAGGATATTATGCTTTCAGTTGTACCTATTGAGTTGTTGCAGTGGAGTAAAGACGACTGGGTTGCCGACTGCATCTCGGGAGCAGGAAAACCCTTGTTGTCAATCATTAACGATAACATTGACATGCCGGTTACACGAACAGGCAGTACGCTACTGCATCTCGCCACGATGACCGCTCATAGACCCAACGTGTCAATTGCCGTAAAAGTTATAAGCACCTTACTTGAATGGGGCGCTAACCCAAACGCAAAAGATGATCAGGGCAGAACTCCGCTAACAAATCTCATCACGCAATCTTCTTCCGTTTTGCACCACCATGAAGAACTCGCGGTTTCCGCCCTAAAACTCCTCTTTACAAAAGGGGCGGACGGCAATGTCCTCTTTACTCCAGATTTTATAAAACACGAAGATCACCAATGGACATTAGCCCACGATCTTTTAGATTTCAAACACGGAGGTGCTCGATGGTCATTACCCAAATCAGCCGTTGCGTTGCTAAACATCAAGCTAGATTTTTCGCTCCCTGACAGCAGGGGACAAAAGCCCCTTAACAAAAAACTAATCGCCTAGGATAAAATATGGAAACGATAACCGCTTTTTTTGCAGCGTTCACAATGGTGCTAATAACACAGATACTTAGACAGTTACTACCGAATGTCGTGGCTTATCCTTGGCAATCAGGGCTTTGCTTTATCGTCCCGAAAAATTTCAGAGATAAAAAGTGCTTTAACAATAAAGATTCACTTTTGTTTTTCTCAGAAGATGAAAAGCTAATACACATCTTCAGTCTAAAGAGTCAATCGAACTTGAGAAACATAGTTTTGATCTTTGGTTTAAGCTTTTTCTTGTTTACTCGCGTTGAGCTTTCTGATATCCAACAAGGGTGGGAAGCTGTTGTCACTTTACTTGTCGTCGCGGCGATGGTTCAGTTCACAATTACTATTGCCCTCAAAGGGGCTGACAATTTTGACCCCGATCGGCTATTGCACTTGCTCTTTAACGTTTCATCTATGTTGTTCGCATTAGATTTTATTTTGGTTAATTTTAAATAAAGTCGCCTAAAAACAAATATCACACTTGAATGGGTAGGTTAATGGGTTGTGGCACACTTCCTCGCGAGCTGACGGTGAGCATCATTGGCTTTTAGCTCGGCGTTGGGTGTTGTTAATAGCGAAATTGAAACACAGTGCTCAGCGGCGTTTCGCCAAGCAGTTTGTTGCCATCGCTCAGGCGCATGAGTTTCAAGGAGCACTAAGGTTTGCTGTTTTATATCATGCAAATTGAGTTCGCTCGATGACGGAGCCTCTGTTTGTACACCGCGATGTTCTGCGATTTTCACCAAAGCCCATTCTGGCGCTATGTGCGAAATCAGCGCGATCACCAACACGGAAATACCCAAAAGTCGTATTAAACTGTTCATCATCACTCCTTACCTTTCAACATCAGAGCTGTCGCGATAAACACGTAAATTAAAAGTAAGCGCATGTGATGTTCTCTCTGTATTTAGGGTTATTGCAACTAACTTTATAATACCATGGTCGTTGTTCTATTTCAATAAAACGTGTCGGCGGAAACCTGTATTTAGTGCGTCCCCCTAAATCGTATTAAGATAACAGATAACATTGAGCATCACTACGCTAGTAGAAAGCCCTATTGCTCCCTCTTACATTACGGGCACGTGTCATAAACACCGGTTCATTGCTCTTGCTTATCACCTGGTGACGTATGGCGCAAACACCTTCAACGCACCCATGCCACCCATTGTATTTAAACCAAAAACATGCTCTACTATAACCAATTAAAACAAACAAAAGAGACGGCGTTATGTTTACACGATTTTTAATGTTAGCGATAGGCACAAGTGTCTTGGCACTTTTCATTACCGCACTGGTGGACACCAACGAAATAAGCGTTAACTACCGCTACGAAGCACTTCCTTTTAGTGAAAGTTTCGATCTGAAATCTGCCAAGAACATTGGCAAGGTGAGCCTTAACTACATGGAAAATGACGGGATCGTCTATTATGCAAAAATATCCGGCACCTACAAGGGCGTTCAGTTAAATGATCAGTTGGCAAAGTTCACCTCTCGCCAAAAGATGAGTTGCACACAGATGAGCGTTTACCCGGATGACGACTTTGTGGTGTTAAAAATGATCGAAGATAATTTAAAACGACAAAATGCGGATGCGTCAAGAGCATGTGTTGTCGCCATGGTTGAGCAGTTTTCGTTGCTTGGCGAAAAAGATATTCTTGAGCGTCAAGTTCAGGGAAAATTAGAAGCAGAGAACAAGCGATCTTGGGAGCCCGTTAAAGAGAGTTAATCGCCCAAAAGAAGAAAGCCCTCCCTGAGTTCATGTGAGCATGGCTAGGCTCCTAATTTTATCTTTATGCGCGCAGAAGGCCCATGGCGACCAGGGCAAAACGCTCTGCCTGTCCATGACTAGGGAAAGGATGCGCTTGTTCCAATTCGCTCGTCCAAAGATCGTCGTTCTCTCTAAAATCGTGACAATAAGGCCAATCCCCTTCCGGCTCAAAAGCATCTTTGGGGATTTTTTTCAGGTAGCGATCGCCAAGGCGCATTACGATTACTTCCCCCCGAGAATCGTTTTCTGAATCAATAATGAGTGGTTGAAACGGAAAGGCGATTGCTGTCTTACTCTTTTTTGACTTTTTTGGTGTAGTCATTGGCATAGTCCTTTGAAATGCATAACCCACTATACCATGCATATTGTCTTATTTCCATTTAGGTGTGAAGCGGGCTTTTTCAGCCAAACAAAAGCCACCCTTCTCGGTGGCTTCCTCATAACGGTCTTGAGTTGGACTGTTATTTTTGCTTGCGACGTCTAATACCTAAACCCAACATCGCCAAACCACCCAGCGCAAAAGAAATTGACACATCGGCGGGCGCAGTTGCATCGCCTGAAAAACCAATAACATTAATACCAGGGTTGTTGATTGATGATAACGTTATACCACCGTCTGAAACCAATAATATACCCAAACTCGCATGTCCTGTGCGGTACTGATCATAGTGGTAATAGTTTGTCCATGCGTTCGAAACGCCTAATTGATACAACCTGAGAACTCCACCATCAGATTCAGAAAAAGCGCCAAAATAACCATCACCTCTCGAACCCATCTTGTCTCTAAAGTCGGCAGAATCTTGCGCATTGACAGCTGCGTTTCCGGCACCATTTGCGGCACCACTTAGGTTGCCCACAAATAACTGCACCGCTTCTGCTTCTGTCGGCAAACGCCAACCAATGTAGTTTGTGGCCAATTCTGCATTGATGTTGTCGTAAGCCAGCCCAAGCGTCTCGCTTAGGTTAACCCACTCTAGGCCTGTTTGAGTGTCAAGGGCGGACTTACTGTCACCCAACACCTTCCAATCTGTAGTCATCAATTCCGCATTCGCTGAAATTGATAAGAAAGCCATCACGGTGGCGGCGATTGTTTTTTTAAAAATATTCATCAAGTCATCCTTTTGTTGCGTGCGCATGTCGCCCACCTAAATAAAAACCCATTGCTACGTTCTTACAATTAAGCAAAGAGCGAGCCAAAAAGAAAAAAACAATATTATTATTATTTTAGTGTAAAGTATTCCTTTTTGTTGAAGGGGGAGCTTTTTCTTTGCGGAAAATCATCGAGCGTTTTGTAAAAATCAACACACTAATCAAACCCATTGATGATCGTGTAAATTAACCTGACGGAAAAAAGTGGTGACTTTTTAGTTGTCGCTTTTTTTTACAATCGCTATTTGCCTCAAAAAAATGTTATTTAATTAAAAAACCAATTCTATGACAACACCCGACACTCCATCTTCCTACAGGGGTTGCGCGCTAATTAAAATGTGATAACATCAACTTGTGACATAAGGCAAATAACTGCAGGGGTATTTAATTGTTTACCTTTTGGGAGCAAAGAATACTTAGCTTTTTCTCGCGGGTGCTCGGCCATCATTAGAACGGTCGTATCGCTCGATAGTTAACGTTAAGATGATTTAATTTATTTTTTTTATTAGGAGTTTTTATGGTCGAATTACATAACGCTTTTTTTAAGCATTTCACGATTTGTCTTCTGGTTTTAGCGGGGCTATTGAATGTCGCGTTTCAGCTGTTCGATATTGAGTTGAAAAGTTCTATTATTGTTGGTGCCTTGTTACTTCTAACGATCCCTTGTCTTTATGCCTGGTGGCGCGTGCGAAAAATTAAGCGCAAGCATTAAGCCCATGCGGTTTATGTGCGGTCAAGCGGCAGAGGGCATAAGCACTGACCGCTTGCTTTCTCTTTACCACACAAAGCTCTTAATGGGGCCATCACGTTTGAGTGACTTTACACACTTGCTTTCCTCTTTCATAGCTGAGTCGATACAACAACACACAGAAACAAATTGGTGACAATATAGTGAACATAAAAAATAAAACCGGGTTTGCTGTCGACATGGTAAACCCTGCAGAGACAAACAACACACCCAACACGTAAGCCAACAAACCGACAAGTGACATTGAGATCAAAAAAATATTTGTTAACATGGTGCTTCACATCCCTATTTCAGCTAAAAAGGAGATGATAGCAACAATTAACTAGCCATGTCAATAAGGCAAGTGTTTTCGCGAACAACGCACTATCGTTTCCTTCAACAATAGCCTGAACCTAGACAATACCCTGTTTTAATCGTTGACACCTAAACAAAGCGCGTCTGAACTTACGCAATGTGATACGATCATACATTATCTATAACACGAGAATGTTATGTCAACATCACAAAACAAATCGAATGTATTACCAGGTGATTTCAGCAACGCCTCTGCAATACCTGATGACAAAATGACCACTCAAAAAATGTCGCCGATTGACGTTAAGGCGATAGACAGTAATATGTTTTAATGATGAATATATCGCACTTAAAGGTGTTATCAAAGCCGACTTTAAAGGGGGTTTGGACGCAGTATACCAAGCTCGTCTGCTGAACGTTTAAAGACTTTTTTTTCCGCATTCATCAATAAGGCCGCGGAGCATTTCGATGTCGCCTCTGTCGATAATTATTTAATGATGGACAGACTTGATAGTAATAAGCAACCACCAAAAGGTAAGTCTGACTGGTCCTTAACGCCAAAACCTAAGAGGTAACAGGTAAACGTTGGAGCGCACACCCCAAATTCAGTAAGAAAGCTGTCGCATGGCTAAAGTGTCTAGCGGTGAAATACCCACCCATGCCTAATGTTTTGACCAAATTCGCCTATTCCCGCGGGGTTTAATCCGAACTGATCTCGTGCTTGTTTGTCGTAAACTTTAATGGAGGCCAGCCATTGCCCGAGGGAGAGTTTTTTCATCTGACAAACAGGGTCGCGTCCACTGCCTTGTTTATCTTTATTTGAACTATTGTAACCATCAGTACAATAGGTGGTTTTGTTGCATTCTTTTCGTATTAAAGTTTGAGCTATTTCTTCACTGACGGTTTCACTTTCGACAATAGATAAGGACGGGTATTCAAACGCGACCCAATCATCGCCCACAACACGTTGCTTCTCTGTGAACATGGAACCGACCCCCTTAAGAGGCTCGCTTGTCCCATTGTACGTTGGCAGCCCACAAAACGTCTGTGTTGTATAACCCACATAACGCATTTTCCCGGAAATAACAAGCGGCGCTACGGCGTCAATAAATTGCGTGCACAAGCTCATATCTTCGTTAAAATAGGTGCTCAGCATCACGCTTTTTTTATTGGAAAAATTAAACTCACGTGTTTCAATCGGGCCTTTGGCATAAAACACATCGCTATCGATGTTCAGCTGAATTTCAGTGCGTCCAAATTTCGCCCCAATATTTTTAACATAGGAGATCTCTTTTGCGCTCATGACGCTAATTTCTCTAAGTTGTTTTGGCGTCAATTCACCGATCGGCTTTTCTGTGTTGACAACACCGTTCGCGGCCGTAAAAAATGACACTGTTAATAAAACCGAGATTAAAAATATATTACGTAGCATGGTGTTCACCTCTTTTTTTCGAATAAACACTTTAGCACAAAAAGCCGTCAATAACACCTGTTTTTCTATCAGGTTGTGACTCCCATTTTTTAGCGTTAAGCATAAAAAAGCCCTTGTTTTAAAGCAAGGGCATGTTGGTGCGTTTTATGTTACACAATTTTACCAGCGGTATGAAGCACCGATCATCATACCGGTTTGATCGTCTGCAGACGTCACTTCAAACACGGCATCAAATTTTTTGTTTAGGCGGTATTTCGCCCCAGCCGTGAGACCCGTATCCGAATCAATATCATCATCTTTATACTGGATAAAATCGACACCCGCAAAGACTTCAAGTTTATGGCTTACCATGTAACGACCCACGGCGCCGAGGCGATAACCACCTTCATCCACGGTGTAACCACGCACTTCCGCTTCAGAATTGATGAGGGCGGCTTCAACGTTCAGATCAAATTTTTTGTTAACGTTGAAAATATAGCCCAGGCCGAATTCTTTGTAAGTGACGTCTATCGTCTCACCCATCATCTTGGTGTCCATTGATGAATATCCCACTAGGCCGTAAACATCTTTACCGGAAAATCGGTGAACCGCATCAACAGAAAAACCCGTGACATTATCACTGAAGTCGTCAACGTCTAAGATCGTGTAGCCAACAACAACGTTATTGTTACTGAAGGCTGAGGTCGCAGGGGCGGCAAGAGCAGAAGAAGCGGCAAGCGCAGACATTAAACCAATGGCGATAATGCTTTTTTTCATTTTCATGTATTAATTTCCTATTATTTTTTAGATAAATGGTTACTCGAAGCAACCTTAAGTGTGTAAAAACAAAATACGAGAACGTTTATAACCAACATTTTGAAAAAAAACAAGTTATTTGTGTAAAAGACGTCAAGACAACCTTAAATAATGCTATTTTTGTTAATAAAAAGCCCCAACCGATAATTGGGGCAATACGGGTGATCCGTCATTAAAACGCCAAATTTCATTTATTTAAAATGGAATACCGTGTTGTAAACTCCGCGGATTATCAGGGGACACGGGTTTATATTTTTCGTTCAAATCCTCTTTTTTAATCACCGCACCCGACTCGTAATCAATCGCGTCACCTATATTCAAAAGAACGATCTCAGACGTTGTTTTGAACTCACCGCCTTTCACGCCAACACGGTAATCCTCAACCCACACCCCTTTTTCGGGGTTTGAATGGGCGTATTCAGCAAAGGCGGGGGTGACGACATCCAAAGATATCACTTTACCTTCGTCATTTTCAAATTCCGTTGTTTTAAACGGCAGCATGTTAAATTCTTTTTTATTTAACGATAATAACAATGTCGTTAGCTCTTTGGAATTCACAAAACCGTTAAACGTAACATCAACATCTGCGCCCCCCATCCCTACATCCAACGTTCCGTTATACACCTTCGCCATATGCGCTTCATCTCCAACGCTGTAGCCTAAGTAATGTTCGGTGTATACATTGGTGTCTTCATTGACGGTGGTGGCATCGAATTTCAAGCTCCCCACCTTAACGAGCGAGCGTAAAGCTAAATCATTCAGCGCTTTGGCCGTACCGAGTGCATCGATGACCACCATAACTTTGGCAGATTCATCATAGGTCACGGAAACATTCTCTTTGCATTGCGCGCGAGTAATACAACTTACCCCTTCGCCTGGCTCAGCACCACAAAGCGCCACGAGTGCATGGGCAATGTAATCGTCGCCACGAAGGTAGAAGGTGCCTTTGCCGTCACTGACCGGGTTTTCGTTACTGAGGCGCGCTCTGATTCCCTCCGTCAACGGTAACGACAACACCTCGGGTGAATACACTTTGCCTAATTGTTTAATCTCACGATAATGCCGCAGCGCCTCTTCCGTTTCTTTGTTCGCCGGGCTAATACGCACCACGCCATCATTACTGACGTCACTGTGCGCGATCCCCGTGCCAAATTGTTGTTCAGCGGCGGCCATGTCCTTGAATGTTTTTTTGCTATTCCCATCGGAAGCATACACATTGAATTTTAGCGGCATCATATTTACTCTTGTTGGTGTTTGATCGTGATTATATCATAATGTGACGTCATTTTTCTCGATGGAACCGTTTTTATCGATTAGGGACCCCTTACTACCAGTGGGCTGATGGGACGAACTGCTTATTTACATCTTCGCTTTTAGTAACATCGTTTCTTCCTTGATCCGCATGGCAAAGGTTTTGTCTGCTCCTGTTCGGCAGTTGTCGCCAAGGGCGCAATTTTCGTGTGAGCATTTTCCCGAAATAAGTTCATCGCAGGCGTAGACAAGTTTATTGAGCAGGGCGGCTATCACTGCCATGTCACCATCCCTTTTCTGTGCGACAAAGTGAAGCTTTTGGAGGTATGTTAGTAGCATATACAGCAAGTGGGTGTTGCCGCTTTGTTTGGCACCCACGTCGGCACAAAACTCGCTGTACGCTTGTTCGTTTTTATCAATGTGCGATTGGAGTACAGCGAGATCTTCGTCATCTAACCCGTCCGGATAAATCGCGAAAGAGATCACGTCCAACGTCGTCATGGGCAACTTCGGCTTTTCCTCTAGTTGTCGTAACGTTTTATAGCACCACCACGTGGCCACCATCATCGAGGCAGTTGAAAACACCGCTATCTCTGGGGACAATCGAGCAAAATTCATTTGAGAAAACGCCTCAACAATGTAATAGACGCCCGTGAGCGTAATAGCTAAAAAAAGCACGATAACGATAATTGATTTAAGTATTTGGTTTGACATGTAAACATCTCTTTCATGTGTAAAAACAATAATGTTATATACTCATAAGATACCAAACAAATGCACAAGCCACAACAAAAAAAAATACAAGTGTTAATAAAACACACTAAATGCGTTACGGTAATAGTATGTTGTTTCAGTTGGTAATAATGAAAGTCTTATCTATCATGTGTTACTCAAGGTTTCAGGCTTGTTAATTGAAACTTTTCTCCTGCGTGCTTGTCATCATCACCGGACGAAACACCGTAACTTTTTTACCCACTTTGGTTTTTATTTTTTTATAAAATACGGGCTTTATTTTACTTGCCGCTTCAAGCCATGCTTGATCACGCATTTTCTCGACATTCATTTATTTCTCGTTTTAATAGTCGTTTTTACTGCGTTGTTTCTCGTTCAGCGTCAGTATGGTCGTTTTGTATTTTTCGAGCACGCGGTCTTTTTGCTTTTTCTCTAGCGCTAAAAAGGGATGTGGCATGAACAACGTCAACCACACATTACGCTCCTCATGCACCATTACGGCGTCATAGTCCTCACGCCACTCTGGATCTTGCCAAAGGGCTAGCGTGCTTTGCTTATAACTTTCGCAAAGGGCTTTGGATACGCTGTCTTTTTTCTCGGGACAGAGGTCTTTGTCGCTAATCTCCCCAGCGTCATACGCCATGCCGATTTTCATCGGCGCATCACCCACAGATGATTTATCTTGAAGCTGGATCCCGTTATAACCAACAGAGAGTGTCATATAGAAAATAACGCCTTGAAAGGCTAACTTTGCCCAACGTGACTTTGTCTTTACATTTGTATTCATCTTAATCCCTATTCTCTTCTCATTGTTTTAACCAAGGGGCGCACTAGCGCTTATTGCCCATAACTTCTTGGCCTTTTTTGAGCTTTTTTATTGTTTTCTGGGTTTCCTCTAGATCACTAATGCACTTCTTGGACAAGGCCATGAACTCTTTGCGCGTCGCATCCCCCCGTTCTTTAAGCGCTAAAAACCACAGGGCATACGCTTTATCGGTAAAAACCCACTCAGGCACACTGTCCAATTCAGACCATGCGGTTCTTGGCCCTGTGCTCGACAATTTTTTGTACACCCCTAAAGGCATACCGGGCGGTTTAATGTGGTGATGATGAATGCACATCATCGCTTTGAAAAAATAAAAAACAACACTGGTCACACTTGACCAGGTCAATACGAACCAAAACAGTGATAAATCCATCAGTCCCTTGCCTTTGTAAAAACACCTTTTTTGTTGTCACATATCCTACCACAGCCTTATTTATATTACACTATTTTCTCGCTTGTGCTTTTTTCATGCCCCATGGTAGTATGAAGCAGTTGAATAAATTCACAACAATCGCAACAACAGTTGATATGGGTGTTTTTTATGTTTATTGTTGAGCTTTATTTAGTTGGGGTGTTTTATGTGGGTGTCAACAACAACATTATCTCGCATTGAAGGGGTGTTGCCGAAAAATTAGATATTTTAACGGTATCGGTACTGATTATATTGAGAATTATTTAAGTTGGTTTAGATTTATGGAAGATAACAAAGAATACTCAAATCAAACGTGGGTAAAAGAGGTATTGTAAAAAATTAAAGAGCTAATTAAAATCAAAAACCAGCGATTATGCTGGTTTTTAAGTGCCTCTAAGGGCGAAGGGTCTAACAAGTCCTCAATGGGAAGTTGATTTACAAATACAATCAACAACTTAATGTTAATGTTAATGTTAATGTAATAAATATTAAAAGTCAAGATAAAACACTTTCTTTTTATCTAATGTTATTTTTCAATACGACTTTGAAATTTATTTAATCCGCTACCAACACTGAAATATAACATAAGCCTTGCTTATACGTCATTTCACATATCTCTTTTAATCATATTATCTACGTCAAAAACGCCGAGTGAGAGTGCTCGGTAAAGCGTCTATGCCGTGGTGCTCACTTTTTTTGCTTTATCTTTTTATGGGCACTTAAAATAGCTAAAGACGGATCGGGGGCGCTCACCTCGTCTTCATGCTGGAATAACCGACAATCCCATCCAGAGTGATCTTGACCGGCAAAGGAGACAAGGTGAACATCGCCGTTTCCGTTTCGGATCACATTCATGGCTCGGTGATCTGCCCATACTTGCTTTATTTTCGTGAACATCTAAAAGTCTCTTTTTATCATCAAAAATATAAACAAAGCATATCACAAAAGTTGAACGGCTTAAACTACTATCGTCTAAATCTCGGCGTCACTACGTTTTCCGATATCTCTTGAGCCACTAGTTCCTCCACGCGATCTTGATTTCCGATAGACTGCTGGTACTCAATATCATCCTTAAGCAAATCATCCATGTAGGCGGTCATTTCCGGATCAGGCGGGAACATCTCATCAAATGAGGGGAGGTTTTTTGCATGCTCACGCTGGGCTTTGATATCAGGATTGTGCTCACGAGACAGTTCGAAATTTTGGGTGCTTTCTTCGCGCAACGCGTCGATCAGCTTTTCGGCTTGCGCCATCGTCACCTCGGGTTTGAACTGCAAACCATAAAGCTGATGTTCTTCATTACGAAACCCCAAGGTGGCGACTCCGCTGTACGTGGAGTGCATAATATCAAACAATTGGTATTCGGCCTCTTTAACCACACTGAGCCCCTGAGGAAGCGGCATGGCTTGATAGCTGGCTCGTCCGAGATCGTCTACCTGGGCACGACGCAGTTGCTCGACCTGACCAAAGAGTGCCACCAAGGCAGTCGTTTCATACGGTTTAGGTAGGTAGTCCTGTGCGGGGGTTCGCACGCGCGGGAGCCCTTGAGAAAATTGCCGCTGTTGCTCGTTATTGATGATGTAATTATGCTCCGTTTCCCGATCCATAGCCACTAAGTGCGCCATAAACACCGCAGGGGATAATGTTTCGGGTAAAACCAGCTGGTAACGCCCTTGAGAAAACAAGCTAACATCCACCTGTTGGTTGTCAAGATCCCCCTCGAAAATGCAGTATCTGTCATGCTCCGTTAAGGACAACAGTTCATCGGCAGAAACAGGCTTTAATTGGGCGGGCGACACCTGATCATAGCGTTTAAACACCTGAGCCCCCTCGTTAAGCATTGCTTTTAAAGCGCTACCCTGATAGCTGGTCAAGTCGTTATTCATCACACTGCCTATCAACTTCCCCGCTTCCTCATTCGCGTTTTCTTTTATTTTTTCGATCGCTTTTTGGCGTCTTTTTTCATCGAGTTGACTTACATTATCGGCCATTAGGGTTCCAGTAAAGTAAAGGGGCGTAATACTATTATATCACATTTTACCATGGGCGCTTTTACAGGTGCTCACTCCTCTTTGCCGGAGGTACAAAAAAATACTCGCGGCTTTACGGTAACAAAAATACGACAAAACCAATTATGTTTTGCATATATCATAATCAAGAAAAAAAAACAAAAAGCCACAGCCCTCGCTGGGCGTACCCTGAGCCGAAATGTCGGTATCGAAAACAGTCACTCTCAAAAAAAACCGCTTGCAAACCATTGCTTTGAGGCATAAGGTACTCGTCTGGTTTCATCAGGACGCCGGATATAAAACAACAAGAAAGGATCGATTTATGAAAATCACACGTACTTTATTGGCAACCGCTTTACTGCTTTCCTCATCTGCTTTTGCGGATAACATCACGACGTTTTCGGAAGACTTTTCAAACAGCGATGCTTTAACGAACTGGGACGCGACGAGCAATGCACATGTCGCTATTTCAGAGGGTAAATTAACCTCTACCGGTTATGGCATGCTCTTTTTAGACAAAAGTGGTTTTACGACCGGTGGTCATTATGACATTTCGATGTCTGTCGCGAACGATGAGCCTTTAACAAGCTGGAACTCTCAAGGCATTGTGTTTGGCTTTACTGATAGATACAGTCCGTTTTACTCGACAATCGTTAAAACAGGCAAGTGGGGTATGGTGCTTGTCTATCGACATGAAAACTACGGCGCTTACCCCGACTTAGTGTATAACAGCATCACAGAACATGGTAATTACAACGTCGATCCAGCGGCAGAGCATGTGTTAAACGTCAACGTACAAGGTCTTGATGTCGACATCTCTTTCAACGGTCTGTTAACGCATTCAATGCGCATAGATAACCTTTCGGGTGAAAACGGTGTCGGTGTACGGCTGCTTCCGAACGCCTCTTATGCGGACAATATTATTGTTAACAACCAGCAAACGTTTTACACCGATTTTGGTAACAACGCGAACTTTTTACCCTCGTCGTTTGACATGAGCGGCGATTGGTCACCTGCTCATCGGGCGTTGAGCAATATTGAACCGGGTGATATGATCACCAACACCAACTTTGTCGCTGAGGGTGATTATAGCACCTCATTTATTTGGAAAAGCTTTGGCTCGGCGGCCGACAACTCACCGTCATTAATGTTTAACGTCAGCGACGATAACAGTGCGTACTACACCGCCTTTGTTGAAGGTGATAATGACATGCCGCGTTTGCGCCTTTATAAACACACCAACATTGATGATACTGTGGGCATGGCGGTAGCATCTGCAGACCTCCCTTCTTATGCAGGCGCTAATGAAAACGAATTATCCGTTCAGGTACAAGGCAAAAAAGTTGCGTTGTTTCTCAACAACGAAGCACAATTAAGCTACACCGATGTGGATGGTATTGTTGGCGGACGCTCTGGTATGCGCGGAGTGGCGGGACACACTAACTTCCAGATCAAATCGTTTAAAATGACACGCTAAAAAAGTCTTACGGCAAAAGGCCATCACCGTTGTGATGGCCTTTTTTATGCGCTTAATTTTTGATAACCAGTCCATAAGGATGTCCTTTTTGAACACGTAAAAAGGCGAATGATCTTTAATAAACGTGATCAATGCGAGCGAACAAAAAAAAACTAGACTAAACATAAACCGATACGTCTGCGTGGCTCCAACACATTAAATATTTTCGACCCTATGAATATAAACACGGAATCATTTTTATAACATCTACTTTTGTGTAAATTTGTAGGCTAGATACATTGCAATACCTACGCCTCCCCCTACAGCGCAGCCAATTATTAAAAATCTAATTAATAGTTCATACATATCCACCTCGACATTGGTGTGGTTTACTTGCTACTGAATGACTTGTAAAAATCTGCGTAAGCATCATTTTTGGTAATTCCCGCCCCGCTTAGATATTTGCTAGATGTTTTTAAGTTGCAATACCAATAATTACCTGAAAACCACCAATTAAATATTTTACCTTTCCACTCTTTCGGCATTCTTAAAACCTTACTTTCTTGTAATTAAGAACTGTAGTGATAGCTCAAATACAAGCCACCTCGGATTGGTATACATAATTGGCCGTACCAATCATCACCGCACGGAGAACCTCCCGAAGATTGATCGACATAAACAAAGCCAAACCTTGTGCCTGATTCTTTTTGTCGGTCACCGACAGGCTTGTCAACAATAGAAAAATCATACTTATATTCACCGTCATCAACAAATGCTAATACCGACTTATACCAAGATGCAGATACACGCTTTTTTACTCGGTTAAGCACTTTCGTATAATTTAACCGTTCAGCTTTGTCATGTTCACGCATTGCGTCTTCACACTCTTGCCGTTCAACATCCATTTCTTCTTGAGTCATATAATGGTCATTCATTTCTCACCTCTCTTTTAAAATAAATCAATCGTGGTCTAAACAAATCCGCTTGCCTTTTTATTGTCATTAACAGACTTTTCTTGAGACAAGTACCTTTATTCTCAAACCCTACTTTTGTGTGATTGGTTTCCATGTTGTCTTGTCATTAGGCCACAAGCCACGGACAATGCCATCTGATTGCAAATAACACTGCTTGGTGTTTTTCATCACTCTAATTCTGACTCGGCAATCATCAGATAAATAAGCCCGACAAACCTCAGTTTCACCATCTGGAAATGTCACTTTCACTTTGTATCCAAGTAATACATGAAGAGCTTTCTTAAACATCATCCACCTCTAATTCAAAATAAATTAATAACCATAATACAACAGGTCATCGCTTTCCCAATCAAACGTATGTAACAAATGAACTAAATTAAAAATTGCGTACTCATAAGACCATGATGATGTGATATTTCCATCCGTAGATGGCTCTAGCTTTACGTTCAGCCAATCGCTAGACCATTCACGCTGTTTTTTGTTGAAGTATGTTCTTAAATCACCCAGGCAAGATAAATCATTTTCGTTTAACGTTGTTTCAGGCTCTTTTTTGAATCGATCTGACAGATGTTTTATTTTTTCGGCAAACTTTTTGTGATACTCGTAATTCATCTTTCTATATTCTTCAATAATGACGAGCAAAAATTCTTTATCTACGATATAGAGTTCAGTATCTGCGTCTTCACCCATTAAATTAACAGCATCTTCTTTGCGCCATTCAACGTACTTGCCAAGTTCAATCAAATTTTTGATTTCTTCGCTACGTTCTTGATACGAATAACCATCACCATCATCAATATCTACTACTAGTTTTATGTTTTTAGGCGATTTCCCTAAGTACATTCTGTAACCCATAAACACACTCCATTTTTATATGAACTTTTAATTAATAAGGACAACCCCCTTGAGGTGACATTATTCTATTACTACGCGCTCACATCTACAAACCAGAAAAAAACGCCTAACTAATTTTGCTAACCACAAATATCGACACTCAAAAACCATAAGCACAACACATTCGCCAGGCTTCCCTCTACACACTTTCACTTGATACATAGTTAATATCCTGATTTTTAATAGAGCTTAACAGATCGTTAATTAATTATATCACCTTTTGCGTTTCTACCCCACATATCTTTATCGTATAAATTTAATTTCAAGTTTAATACTGGTATGTTGTTTTGTGCATTATCTATAACAGTTCCACAACGAATTTTCGTTGTCCTATTTCAATAATAAGCTTAGTGAACTTATCAACAACCACAAAAAAAATTAAACCATAAACTATCAATAAAAAGGAGCTTTCGCTTATGGGAAACCAAAATCATTGCAAGCACCTACAAAAAACAAGTTTACAGGGCTTGCGTCAACAATCACATGCTCGTTATTTGTGTCTTAACGAAGGCAGCTTTCCTTCTCGCGCTTCTCGCTCTATGTCTTGGCGACGTCGGGCTCTGCGATCACGTGAAAGTGCGTATAAAGCTCTTTTTGCCTCGCGCTCTTCAATCGCTTTCAATACACGTTCACCTTCCTTTGTAATCGTCCACTGGATCTCAGTCTCGGTGACCGCCGAAAAACGCAAATGCCGTGTCACTTGGTTTCCCAAATAGCGTTCAGGCAAAGGCGTTCTAAAGGACACCCGATGATCTTGTGCTAAAGCCGATAGCTTATCACGGAATCCAAAGCTGGTTCGTGTAGTTGCCTGCGTGAGCACATTAGCGACAAAGCGGGCGTAATGATGGACGCTTAAGTACATATCACGATACATCAACAGCGCATAACTGACCCCATGGCTCTTCAGAAAAGTATACAACATTCCCTTGACCAGAAAGTTCATGATCTGATCAACCTGAGTTTTCTCATGCCCTTGTTCAAGAAATGCCGCTTCAAGATTATCGGTAATGTACGCGATTTTCTTCGCATCTCTCCCACTTAATATCTTGCCCATTTTTTTACGTATCTCCTCGGCTTTCCCCAAAGGGTAACCCGCCATTTCATGGATGATCGCCGTGGACTGCTCTTGATAAACGAGCGCGCCATAGGTCGGGGACAGCACGGCTAATACGCCGGGGTGCCACTGGTACGCTTCTCGCCATTTTTGATCGGGATCATCTCGCCCCGCTAAGTAAACATCGTACGAGCCACACGTCGGATCAAGAGGGCCAGGGCGACATAACGCCAACACATCGGATAATTCGGCCACACTGTTCGGTTTGACTTCGGCTAAGCATTGACGCATCAGTGAGGGATCGGTGTAAAATGAGCGAAACGCTTTACTATCGTCTATCGCTAACTTTGCCAACGCGGCATAGGTTGCCTGATCGTCTTCTGGGATCGTCACAGGCGCCTTTTTCATGAAAGACAACTGGCGGATCATCTCACCCTGGGTTTCAACCGTATTCAGCCCTAACAAGTTAAACACCACGATCCGAGAAGCCCGCACATCAGAAAGCTCTAAGGTTAAGATCAGATCGCCATCGCTGTCTTTTATCAGTCCACCGTAATGTTCCAAGGAAGCATTCGCATACGCGATCCCTGCCGCCCGTTTACCCACCGTATACAATTGACCGACTAAGCTTTCCCCTAAGCGAAAAATCTCACGGTACTCTGAGCGCTCCGACAATGCGTTAAAAAGAGGGCTTTCTGCTTTGGCCGTTTCAAAGGTGACATCTTCGTAACTCCGGATCTCGTCGAGTGCATCTTCCAGCTCTCTCGCCATTACTCCGCTGGTATTCATGAGTTTCATGGCGACGCGTATCGCACTTTTAAGCTGACGAAAATGAAAATATATCATGTGAGTCACGTGATTGTCCGGACGACTCTCGACGAGATTTTGTACCACCTCTTCTCGACGACTCGGGGCGAAATCGATGTCCATTAACAGTATGTCGGCAAGTCGCGTTTTTTTATCGCTGACGCTGCCCGCCTCCGCGTCTACATCACTACCCCTATTCTCCAGGGATAACAATCGATGGGCATCGGGTACGAAGCGGTCGATCAACAACCCGTGACGGATAGGATCAATATCGGCCAAGCCAAAAGCATAGGCCACCAGTGAACTCGGCAAAGCACCGCGTCCTGGAGAGGTACGGATCCCTTTATCACTTGCCCAGCGGACATGCTCACGAAAGGTCAACAAACTACCGATCGCATCAATGCGAATAAAGGCGTCTATTTCTGTCTGCAAACGGGCTGTATACACCGCGTCGTCAAAATTGGGGTTGTTGGCCTGGAGGTGATCGCGTTTTTGCGCATAATCTTGATGTACCGTCTCGATAAAGTGGGCGCGTTCACGCTTGGCATCAAGTTCATCATAATGCAAGACGTCAGCGATCGGCATCGGCATCGTCCATTGGGCAAATAAGTCATCAAGCACCACCCACTGATCATCTTCGGATGTCACATCTACACCGCGCTGCTCACACAATTTTTCAAAGGCTTTTGGGGTGTGAAAGTGCGCGCCTACCGTGTCTTCACCATCGATTTCAAATAAAGCCGTTGATAAGTTGTCGCAATGAGCTGCGCGATATAAGGTATGCTTTTCTTGTAACGCCGCATGGCTGTAATAGACATCCACCGAGGGGACAAGTCGCCACTCGCGTAAGGCAGTTAGATCAACGGGTCGCAGTAAGTCGACTTTCCCGTAAACATCAAAACAGGCACGCAAGTTCGCTTGTAACGTCGGTGTTGCGCTTAACGCCACCATTTGCGTTTGGTCGATAAAAATAGCGACATCGTCGGGAAGTCGTGGGGTTTCATCGGTGAGCCCAAAAGGCACTATCTCACCCTTCCTATGACCCATCGTACGCAGTTCGATCTGAAGCTCATTAAGGTACTTCAATCCCGCGGGGGTTTTGGCAAAAAAACTGACCAAACCGACATTAACCACATTTACATCGCAGCCAAAAACCGGGCTTAACCCTTGTTTTTTCGCCGCAACGGCTTGCTTAACGCTGGCATATCGATTATGGAGATCCGTCAAAGGGAAGTAGCTTGAAATATTGTGTTTGGCGATGTATTGGGCAAGTTCATCAGGTGATTGCACACCATCTGTCACAGAGTACAGAGAATGAACACGCAATAAATTGTGTGTCATGAAATTAATCCTTAGAGCCTTCTTCAGGCGCGCAAGTAAATCGTTAGCGAGTCATGATCATAGCACAGTAAAAAAGTTATAACAACATGATGGAGGGAAGAAAAAACCTCAAAACCAGCTTTACACAATATATTGATTGTGGCAAAATAAGGTTCATTCTTCTTTTATTGAGCACGCTCATGCCGACGTTCCCCTTAGCATCACCGCACACCTTCGATCCGAGTCAATTGCATTTAATCCTTAGACAATTAGAGCACTTAATCGCCTTGAATGCATCCCGTTTTACCCCGTTTGTCTTGGTAGATAATGTCGGTGCCTACGAGCATAGTGTCTTATCATTAGGGGGCGACGTCACGTTAACCTATCGTAGCCTTAATGAAGATATCAGTGACAAGTACACGTTAACCTTGTCGGTCTACCAGTTGAGCAGTCAGTGCGCGATCGATAACACGCTCCGCTCACTTGAAGCAAAACAAGTACCGGAGGCGCTACCGCGGATCATGGGGGTACTTTATGCCGGCGATCAAAAAAACACCGCTGAATTTGATATCACGCCGTTTTTTGAACAAATGCAACTCTATGGCGTGCCTCAACTCATAGGGACGATCTACGATCTGGCGGAAGGGGACTATTGTGGCTCTGCCGCCTTGTCTTGCGCAACATTAATTAGTCAACAAGTCGACTCGCCGCAGGCAACGGCTTTACTAGCCCTTATCGACGCGGATCTCTCACCGGATGATCGTTACGCCAGCATTGATCCTTTGACCGTGGCCGCCTGGTTACAGGTCAATGCCCCTGATATATTGAGCATTTGCCAAGACGAGCACCTGCTCAGTGCGTCTCAAATACCCGAATAGAAATAGCGCAACTAAAACTTTTACTTTTTTAGTTGTGCCTGATGCCATCCTCGGCACTGAATTTTACTTGAACACACGGAGTTTTTATGTCAAACGCGAATACGTATAGAGAGGCCATTGCGCGCCTATTATTGGCCAGTGGCTCAATGTACCCGAACAGTTACCCAACCTTGCTCTCTGAGCACGCCCATGAGTTCAAAAAAGAAGCCTTCGAACAACTGTGGTGCTTTATGTTGCATGAGCAACACAATAACCGTCTGAGCTTACATGAGTGCAATCACCAATTGAAGGAAGAAAGCGAACGCTTAAAATCCTCTTTCGACGCGAAGCGTGAAGCAGAGGAGATTATTTATAAGTTTGTTAACATGACGAACGAGATGCGACAGCAGTTATTAATGACGCGGGCGAATCAACCAACGCGTTTTGTTACCATTGCCTTAGAATTGGTACGTGTGCACAGTGAAAAATACCCACAACGCGGGGAAATAAACAGTTTACTTGCCCAGTTGCTCGCACTCCCTATTCCGTCTTCCGTGTCATATAACCAATACATCAGCCAAATAAAAAGTATACCGGCTTGGTTTGGTGATGAGCTTGCGCCCGCCTTAACTGGCACCTTAGCGACCTTGCTTTTACGGAGCACCAAGGAAGAAGTTGCCCACTTCCACCCGGAGGACTTCACGGTATCTGCAGAAGACAATCCCAGTGGCGAGTGTTACTTGCTTATCGGGGATGGTACGATCACCTCCGGCTATTGGACACGTGAAATGCTGGACACATTAGGGATTGAAAAACAAGCACAGCGTATACTTAGCGAGGCCTTGGTCGGGTTAGTGGTCGGCGGTGCCTTACGCGGTTTCGGCTCACCGTACCATGTGATCACCCGTATAAAATAACCCTATCTAAAGAAAAGATAAATTAATACCCAATAGGGGTTGTTACAACTAAATGGTTGTGACACAATGCCCTCGAACACAATTAATGTAACACAAAAAACGCGCGTAGCGCAGGAGCACCAATACATGACAACAGCAATATTTTCCATTCTGGCGATGATCGTCGGATTCTACTTAATGAAACACTTTAAGAACAGTCCAGCCCCCGTTTCAGATGGACACGCGAACAGCAACGAACTTAGCCCTGCAATGAAACGAAAAGGCCTTATTTCTGCCGGCTTATTTTGTATTTTACTCGGCGCATTTGGTTTGTTCTCATTGTCCTTTTTCTTCGTGGATAGTAATGAAACCGCTCATCTTAAACGGATCTATAAGGCGGATGACTTACCCAATGGTCGCATCGTTGCTTCTGCCGGCCAAAAAGGCCCACAAGCAGAAATTTACGGCGCAGGCTTCCATTTTATCGGCTTAGTAAAGTTGTTTAATGAAGTGGAATTCTTTGATGTTTTACACATCCCTGCCGGTCAATACGGTTTTGTTACCGCAAATGACGGGATCCCTTTACGTGACGGACAGTTTATCGCCGACGAATGGAAAGTGGACAAAGGACACAACCGTATCGCGGGCTTTCAAGATGCCGATTACTTCTTAGGGGCAATGAAGGGGCAAAAAGGCCCCCAGCTGACCGTGATCCCACCAGGGGTTTACCGTTATAACCATTACTTATTCTCGGTCGAGTTGAAAAAATCAACTATCGTACCAACAGGTCACGTGGCGGTTATTCGCTCAAACGTACAAGAGCCGGGCAAAATAGACTGTCCAAACCCTGCGAACATGTCAGGCACTGCCGGTGCTGAAGTAGCTGCCCCTATCGTGCCTAAAGGTTGTGTTGGTGTTTGGGATGAACCACTACCACCAAAAGAGTACTACTTAAACGCAAAGGCTTATGATGCGATCATCATCCCAACCCGTTTAGAAACTTGGAACTACAAAGGTGGTTACAAAAAACGTCAAATTAACCTATCAGTTAGCGATGACGGTACGATCACACAAAAAGAAACATCAGAAGATATCGCAACACCAAACGACGCTGCAGATAAAGCCATCAATGTCCGTGTTGAAGGGTGGACTTTCCCGGTAGATTTACGTGTCATCGTACAGGTACACCCAACGGATGCACCTAAAGTAGTGGCATCAGTGGGCGATTTAAAACGTATCGAAGATAACGTTATCACCCCAGCGATCCGAGATATTTTACGCTCTATTGGTGGCGCTCCAGAGCGCAAAGTGATGGACTTCATTGAAAAACGTGATGAAATTGCGCAACTCGTTGAAGCGGCCATCATCAAAGAAGGCAAAAAGACCGGTGTTACTATCCAAGAAGTACGTTTAGGTGAAGCCGCGGTACCACCAGAGTTATTGGTCGCACGCTTAAGAAAGCAACTGGCAGAGCAGTTAAAATCAACTTACGAAGAAGAAAAGCTAGCGCAACAAGAACGCATTGCGGTAGAAAAAGAGCGTGCGACGGCCAATCAACAATCGACACTGGTTAAAGCAGAGATCGAAAAAGAAGCTGCTGAATTCTTGAAGGATAAGTTGAAGCTTGAAGGTGAAGGTGAAAAACTACGCTTAATGGAGATCGCCAAAGGTCAAAAAGCACAAGTACTTGTCCTGGGTGAAGATCGCGTAATGCAACTGCAAATGATGAAAGATGGTTTAGCGGCCGCTGTGGCGCAACCTGATATCGTTAAAGTACCGGTAGTGCTGGTGCAATCTGGCAATGATGGAGGCTCTCTAGAAGGTGCCGCGGCCGTACTCGGCGCGTCAAACTTAGTGAACATGATCACGAACGCGAAGTTAGCCGGCAATAAAAACGCCGCGAAAAAATTGACTAAATAATCAATCCACCCGCGTGTAAAAAAGGTGCCTAACGGCGCCTTTTTTTATGCCTGATTTTTATCGGAGAGTTGTTGTTACATCAATATTGTTGTGGTACAATGAAAGCACGAAAAAAAACTCCCTATACCCCGAGGTTAATATGAAGATCAGTTATGAAATGAGCGGTCGCGTACAACATTGTTGTGCCAGCGTTTCTTGCACGGAAAATGCCGCATTGGACAGCCATCAGTTGTTCGGTTCAATTTTTGAAAGCATCATCGAAGGCATCTCGGATGAACTACCCAAACCGACCCCGACAGACGAGCCTCGCTACCAACAAATCCTCGTTAAGATGACCTACACTTTGATCGAAGCAGGCAAGCCATCTGGTCAATTGCGTAGCCAAGGTACATTGGAAAAATCGGTGTTCGTGGACTCGACCGCCAATTGGGTGCCGAACCTGAAGGTCGATCTGGTGGAGATGTTGGTTTTTACCCCTTTTGAAACGGGCGAGAGCCAATTAAGTATCGACTTTAGTTACCTCGTACTCCCGACAGACTGATCGACGGCCCGTTTACCGGTCGTCCTCGACAAATGAGAGCGACCCTTTTCTTTTCAGTGGTACGCCATCGTCGCGCCAAACCAGATAAATTGCCCTATGCCTAACCATCCATTGAATGCAAAACTCACCCGCCTTGACAACGATCCGAACGTGGCGTTAATTTACAGCCTGATGATCGCAACCGCGGAAGGCTTTGCCGCCTCACTTCGTCGAGATCCGATCAACGGCACGCTTCACGTCATGATCGCGACGGGTACCGAGCGTCTCACCAATGGACGTAGCTTTGAAAAATTCGCGCATTTCGATGCCTTCAATTTAGGAGAGCGCCTCTTAGCGCTGGCCTTTAAACACAACATTAACTTTTCGACGGTAAAAAAAGCCGCCCAAGTCGACAGTCTCGAATTCCTTCCGGCTTACCAGGGGGAGCAACATCAGCTTCACCTGAGCACCACGAAAGATGGTCGGCAGGTATTCTGCGACATTCACCACTTCATTGTTCGTGAGATCATCGGCAAATACAAGCAGGCAAGTGCGCAGCTTGACGCCGCGGCGACCGCTGTCAACGCGCACATTGATCCAGATGACGAAGACAACACAGTTTAGCGGTTGTTTTATTTCAATAACAAATACAATTACCCCTTGCACAACATTTTAGTTGTTGATATAGTAAAGAGCATATATTATTACCGGAGCTCCCATGCAACCACACGTTAACATAGACAAACCGTCGCTATCCGCCTGCGATGAGGCGAGTTTCTCCTTCAGTCACAAAGATAAACCTGATGTTATGGTGGGCCTGATTTTTTCGCCACTTCCTGAAGCTCAAGTGCTTATGAAAAAAAATGCCCAGGGCAACATGGTGATCAATATACCTCAGCTACCACTGGGCGTCGATCTCAGTAAACCCCTGTGGCAGATTTACACGGTGGTCTCTCGTTATGTCAACATCAGTTACCTTGCCTTTACCGGGATCGTTTATGACATGGCGCCGAGTATTGACTCCTTAAGCACGCTGGCCCAAAAGCACCCGATCCAGTTCGATGAGCAATTAACAAACACCTTCAGCGTAGAAACATTGTACCTGTTCTTTGAAAAAGAGCGTTTTCGCCGATTGAGTCGTGGCGCCCCTTCCTTTGGCGGTCTTCACTGCGCGACCTTTGGTCGTCAATTTTCCGCTGTTGTTTTAAAAGAAGAGTCTCGTCCCTTAGGGCGAAAACATCTGGCGCCGTTACTGCAGTTAGCCGTTTGGTTTGCCGTCAAAAAATTAGGGTTTACTCGTCCTATCGGGCGTTATGGCAGTGATGACAAGTCACGCCTAAATTTGTTTCATTGGTTTCATGATACGTTAAAACATCAAGATCCCAGCGTTTATCAGGCCTTAGAAAAAAAGTTAAATATCTCGGGGCGTTCTACTTATACGGTAGCACGTCAAAGCCATTAATCATCTCCACTATGTTAGGTGAGCAGGGCTCACCACAGGATCACTTATGACTACCACAACCTCGACATCTCGAACGATGACAAACGAGAAAAAAACAGCCACCATCAGACCCTCAGCAGAAGCAACGGTACCTTTAAAGGCGATCATGCTGATGGACCATATTGAAGATCAGTATAATGGCAATATTACGCATTTCGCCAATGCCTATGGTCTTCGTCAGCAGCAAGCGTCGCGCTGGATCAACAATTTCACCGCGTTATGGGTCAATGGTCAGCTTTATTTGCAAAAAACCAAATTCAGCCCCTCGGCTCCTTATGAAGGGAGCATGTTGGCCATACCCTTGGTTGACTACATTGCGGACAATTTTTCTGGCAACAATACGCTAGCGGCGAAAAGCATGCTAAAAACGTATCAGAGTGTCTGTCTTGCGGTGAAAGAAAATAAATCCATTTGGTTACACGGTAATCTGTTTCGTCAATCGGCTTCATTAGCCTTAGTGGATGATAAAAATACTAAAGACTAAAGACTAAACAGCAAAATGTGATAAGATCAGCACGAGCATAACGCAGATCACTGTGCGTTAGACAATCCTTTTTTTTAAACGAGAGCAAACATGACAAAAGAAAATTCTAAACACGCACAACCGTTGGCAAATATCGAACCACCGACCCTAGAGCACCCTTATTTCAAGGTCAACGAAGACATCCAGGTGATGCGCTTACCCGAATTTCCTAACGCGGTGATCCCGACACGCGCCCATGCCGACGACTCAGGATTTGACATTACCCCTATCCGCGTCATCGAAGAGATGCAAGTGCGTTCAGACACCTTTTATTTAGGTACGGGCCTGGTGATCAGGCCGCCAACGGGTTTTTATCTTGATATGGGCGGTCGTAGCTCTATTTCGAAAACACCGGTACATTTAGCGAACGCTGTTGGTTTTATGGAGCACAGTTACCGAGGTGAGTGGATCTTAGCCGTGACGGTAAAAGCGGGGGTTGATCTGGATAATTTTGATCCGCAAGAATTAATCACGGGCAAAGCCATGGTGCAAGGCGTTTTACGCCCCTTGATCATTGCCGGCATTCGCACGGTAACAGCCATGGATAAAACGGAACGTGGCGCGGGCGGTTTTGGCCATACAGATGATAAATTCGAAAACGTTGAAGAAGAAACCCCAGCAGAATAACACGGATATTTTCGCCGAAAAAGCATGACATCGTCATGCTTTTTTTTATGCCGGTGATTTAAGCGAACTTCGCACATTTACGTTGTAAAAACACCAGGTGCATGATATGATCTGTGGGTGTTTTGAAAAGGTACGGGCGGGAATTTATTCCCTTGCGACCGGGAGTTTCAAGCAACCTAGAATAAGTAATATCCGTCAAGGACGCGCCATCGCGCAACGTCAATGGAATGACAGGCTCAACGCCGGAAAGTTACCTCTTCTCTTAACGTGAGTACGCTCGAAGTACTCTGCACCATGTGCGCTATGCCTTCGGGCGTAGTTACCGGATCTTACTATGCCAATGATCAGCTGATCGGCAGGGATCCGTGTATGACGCCATGGTGCCCTGTTAAGTGAATGAGGCACACACCTCCTTTTTCTCACCAGGGTACCTCTACCAGAGAGAATGCCTTATGACTACACGTTACTATTTAACTGCCCGCTTTGATCGCCATGGTCTTTGTTTACACACCTTCGGCCAAATTACCGATGAAGGGGAAGATACCCCCGCGTTGTCAGCGATTTTCATGCCGGCTCACCTCAAACGTTTTTTTCACATTCATCACCATAAAGGGAGCGTCTACGCGGAGCATTTGGTGGGGATCACCGATACGATAGCGCACCTCAAAACAGAAGCGCACTTACACACGGTGATCGACGATGAACAGGGCAACTTGCGTTTAACCGTCCATCAAGGTCCTTACCCGGTTCAACAACACATTCCAGACTACATCGAACGTTTGGCCACGAAGAATGATCGTTACATGCACGCGCTTTACGCGAAAAACCGTCAGCGCGTCAACGATCCCGATCAACGCGTCCAATGGGATCGCTATTGCGCCACAAAGGTCAAGCAGCAAGCGGCGTGGCGAACGCTTTACCAGCAAAAATGGTGCCCATGTTGTGGCAATCACCAGGCGGAATATCGCGAGCTCAGTGCCTGCAACCAAGCACTACCCGGGATCTGTTTGGTTTGTCAGAGCAAGATCAACGGCCCACTTGCCCTCGCGTTTAAATTCTGGGTAAGTCAACAAGACATGACAGCCACTTGTTGTGAAGGCATGAGTAGTTGCGGCACCTATTTTCACTTTCACGGTAAAGATTGGGCGGGAATTTACCCACCTGCGGTTGAGGGGTCGACTGAAAACGACCCCAGTGTCTGTGTGGAAATGGGCGTCTCGTTTTATGAAAAAGGCGCGCAAACCTACTATTTACGAGATTTTGACAACTATTGCGACTCCGTTGATTACGGGGATATGATCCCGTATGGACAGCACGATTTTTGGGACATACTGGACAATCAACTGGATGAGGCTCCTGAGCACGCCTGGCACGCTGACTTACAAACCTGCGCCGCGAGCGGTTATCACTGCGCGTGCATGGATACCGATGGCCTATGTCCTTATACTAATGATGAAGAGAGTGACGAACGGGACTAACCTTTTTGACCACAAGCTATCTATTGATATCACATTTTAGTTGTGGTATCTTGTCGAACAAGGAGCGGCGACGTGTTTGCCGCTATTGCACACAACAACACAACAAAAGAGATTTTTATGCGAAACATGCTCACCAGCTTACTCCTTTTACTGATATTAACAGCTTGTAGCGACGAGCCGAAAGAGCTTGTCACCCAGGTAAACACACCGACCCCCATTGTGGTGATCGGTTATCAACCCGAGCCATTACCGTACACCTACCAAGAATTAGAAGTCGAATATCTTCAGTGTATGTCCGTCACCAACTTTGATGACGATGAATGTGAAGAGCGTTGTGAGGACGAAACCAACATGTCTCCACTGTGTGATCGCATCGAAGACGATTGGAGTCTGATCATTGGTAAGAAAAGTGACAGTCATTCGCGGAGCGCTTTTAAAACGATCCGCATCACCAATGAAACCAATTGGCGTGATCGCGGGCGATCGTACAACTGTAAAGCCAACACCTGTCAGCAAAAGCAAGTGCGTACCATCAATTATTCCAATGGACAAAGCTCTAGTCAAGAGCGCACCATTAAGGTCAATGCAACGTCGTCAAACGCTCAACAGGTCGCGACAGCTGCGGTGGTCGTCGGGAGCACTAGCCTCAACACCCCCGTGCGTAAATCCAGCGTCTACAGTAAAAAATCAACGACATCAACACCAGCGAAGATCACTCCCAATAGCGCCGTGCCCGTGCGAAAGCCCAGCATCTACAGTAAAAAACAAAACAACGCTAATGCGACACCGGACACTCTAAAAAAACAAGCTGTTACCCCACCCGTGCCACCCGTGCGTAAAGCCAGCGTCTACAGTAAAAAACAAACCAACAATACGGTAAATGACGCCGTACAGAAAAAACGCAGCGTCTACAGCAAAGCCAACCATAGCGCGAAAGACGCAAAGATAGCCAAAGAAAAAGCTGAAGCAAAAATCAAAGCGAAAGCCAAAGAAAAAGCCCGCCAAGGCAAACTTAAAGCCGAATTAAAACGTAAACAGGCCGCTCGTAAAAAGGCCGCTGAAAAAAAAGCCCGCGCCAGAAAAAACCGGTAAAAATAAGTAAAAAAGTGCCTTACCACCTAAATGAAAACCAATAAAAAGAGCCATAAGGCTCTTTTTATTGGTTTTTCGTGATAGTGTTAATTGTCGGGTTCACATGAATAAGTAAAGGTGTACACCTTCCCTCCATAACATTTCTCACCTTCTTGGTAATACCCAAGCGCAACATCATAACCGTCACAACTTTTCCCATCAAGTCGCACATTCGCCCCTCTTATTGTATTCATACATGTCGCCGTAGCCCCCATTTTCTTCCAGCTAAATGTCTCCACTTTAGTTCCGACTGCACCTCTGTAATCAGTCACTGCATGCGGGAATGAACGTGTTTCGCCTGAAACATAGCTATCAACTTTTCCACTATACCAGACGTTGCTTGATGAGCGCATTTGAGACTTAGTACCAGAACAGTAGCGTGATTGCGTAAACGCAGTCCCATTCGATATACTACCCGTACTCGGCGACCATGAGGTACACGTCGTTGCGTAATTATACTCTGCAACTGTTCCCCACCATCTTGTCCACGTCACACTTTTCACGTAATCTCTACAGCCCGCAATAGCAGGATCAGTATTTGTTTCATCGGTGATTTTCGATCCTGCGTTATACACGTAGTTGATCTTTGTGCCGTTACTCATCAAGTCATAAGTCGTGGTGACATTCTTCCATTTTTGCTTGTAATTACGACTTGCTGAGAACGTGGTACCCATATTGTAGTCAGCACACGATTTGCTCCAACTACCGTAAGAGTAACCAACGCCATCTTTAGACCAAGGACTTGTTGATGACTGTGCGGCTACCAATACTACTTTCGTTCCAGGTACATTGTATTTGTAATCTGTTGCTCCAATGTTTTTATACTCATACGCACTACCACCAACACTGTAACTACGTGTTCTACGTTGCTGTTGTGTACAAGACGCACTTTGGGTAAAGGTTGTTCCTTGCGCTATTGTGTTTGCCGCTGGTGAATACGTGCCACAAGCAGTCTTTCCACCATTATTTGCCCAACCGGTATAACTTACCGTCACAGAGCGACTTTCGTTGCCCGTTACTGTTTGCGTTTGTGTGGTTGCGCTGCCATTGTTTAAGATAACACCACTAATAGTGTCACGTTTACGTGGCTGAGCACTGCGCGTTTGCTTTT